>Ga0070699_100001021_pt1 | contig 26020 bp, 20 predicted proteins | sample KBSK1503metaG_FD_65473 | JGI IMG/M metagenome (GOLD analysis project Ga0070699, IMG submission 65473) | Corn, switchgrass and miscanthus rhizosphere microbial communities from Kellogg Biological Station, Michigan, USA - KBS K1-50-3 metaG | ecosystem: Host-associated > Plants > Roots >...
TCGCGAAGGTTCAGATCATCGTGCCCGGCCTGACGCCAGAGCCGGGCAGCGTGAGCGGCTACATCGGTTCGCCCGCGACGCAAGCCGTCGGCACGGGCTTCACGGCGAGCGTCTACGCCACCGATGCCTACTGGAATCCGGTTCCGAGCGCCGACAACGTCCGCGTCACGGCGAGCGGCTCGTACACCGCGTCGCCGACGTCGGGAGTGCTCACGAACGGCTTCCGCCAGTTCACGGTCACCTTGAATACGGTCGGGAGCCAGACCGTCACCGCGTCCGACCTCACGAACACCTCGATCACGTCGACGACGAGCCCGCCGATCACGGTACTCGCGTCCGCGCCGGCCGGGTTTGCGTTCGTAACGATCACGAGCCCGCAGACGGCGGGTGTGCCGGCCTCGGTCACCATCAACGCGGTCGATTCGGGCGGGAACCTCGTCCCCGGCTACAACGGGGACGCGATCCTGACGGCGAATACCGGAACCGGGAGCATCTCTCCGGGACAGGTGACCTTTACGGCGGGCACGTGGACCGGTCTCGTCACGTTCAAGGGCGCGGGCGGCGCGGTGGCGCTCACGTGCGCCGACTACTCCGCGCCTCCGAAGACCGGAACCAGCAACAACTTCGTCGTAAATCCGGGCCCGCTGTACGGACTTCAAGTGTTGCTCCCCGGCGAATCCGCCAGAGGAGGCACCGCGACGGGCAAGACCGGTACGCCGACGAACCAGAGCGCGGGCAATCCGTTCACGACGACCGTGCGCGCCGTCGACCAGTATTGGAACCTCGTATCCGGAGTGAACGACCGGATCGTGCTGACGTCGACCGATACGTTCGCCTGGATGCCATCGGACACCGTGCTGGTCAACGGCCAGTGCCTGATCTCCACGCGCCTCCACAAGAGCGGGTACCAGACGATCACGGCCCGCGATTCCACGAACGCCTTGATCCAGTCGAACACGTCGAGCCAGGTGCTCGTGGTCGGCGGAACCTTCGCGCGCGTCTTGATCCTGGCTCCGGGCGAAATCAATGCGCCCGGCACGGCCACGGGGCGAGCCGGAACCGCGACCGACCAGTCGATCAACTACGCCTTCACCGTGACCGCCCTCGCCACCGATCAGTGGTGGAATCCGGTGGGCGGCGCGACCGACGTGGTCCACGTCACCTCGAACGATCCGCTGGCCGTGCTGCCACCGGATGAGGCGATGGTCGACGGGACGGCCGATCTCCAGATGCGCCTCTCGACCGGCGGCTTCCAGCAAATCTCGGTGAGCGACGTCACGAATCCGTCGAAGACCGGGAGCACGACCCAGGTTCGGGCGATTTCGAGCGGCTTCCATCTGGAAGCGGCGATCACGCCCTCGACCGCTCGAGCCGGCGAGCCGTTCAATCTGACCGTCAAGGTCACGAACGACGCCGGCAGCGTGATCCAGGAGATCAACTCCTTCGTGACCCTCGAGGTGCGGAACGCGAACGACCAGTCTGCGGGCCGGGGCGCGCTCCTCACGACGCAGTTCCAGCTCCTCCAAGGCCAGCGCACGGTTTCCGAGACCTACACGTTCTCCGAGCCGATCCTCGTCATCGCTCGTGACGACGCGGGCAACGCACCCGCCACGAGCAATCCGATCACGATCACCCCGGGCCAGCCGTCGGCCATCCGCCTTTCGAGCGATCCGACGTGGGTGGGCGGCAACAAACACGCGACCATCATCGCCCGCGTCGTGGACGACTTCGAAAACGGCGTTCCGGACCAGCAGGTGGACTTCACCCTGCTCAGTGGTACGGGCACGCTCTCGGCCATGGACACCTTGTCGACTGCCAACGGGGAGGCTCGGGCCGACTTCCTGAGTCCGCGCAATCCGGAAGTCGATCGCATCCGCGCGACCTCGGGCACGCTCCTGAACGAGATGGATCTGGAGACGGCCTTCGTCGATCCCACGAAGGGCGGCGGCTACGCCACGAACTATCCGAATCCGTTCCATCCGCCAACGGAGCCCACGACGATCGCCTACAAGCTGGACGACAACGCGAGCGTCACGATGCGGATCTACACGCAGAGCGGCTCGCTGGTGAAGCGGGTGGTGTTCGACAAGGGCGTCCCAGGCGGAATGACCGGACTCAACGAGTATCTATGGGACGGCAAGAACGGCAAGGGCGAGGTCGTCTCGAGCGGCGGCTACGTCGTGCTGATTGAAGCGCAGGGGACGGGGGAAACGCTGCACGTCATCCGCCGCAAGATCGCGGTGGTCCGGTAAGCGAGGAGGCACGACCATGATTCGCACTTATCTTCGTCGCACGCTCGGGGTCGCGCTGCTCGCGACCTTGGCCTTCCCGGCCGGCGCCTTCGCCGAGGAGGAAAATGGGGGCGCACCCGGTTCGTGGCTTTCCCAGTACGTATCCGCCCGCGCGCTCGGCCTGGGCGGCGCGTTCGTGGGCACCGCGGACGACGCCTCGTCGGTGGTCTGGAATCCGGCCGGCTTGGCCACGCTCGTTCCGAACGAAGTTCGGTTCGAGACGGCCCAGCTCTTCGAGGACACGTACGTCCACGCGCTGAACTTCGCCGTTCCCGGGAATCGACTTCCCTCGTTCGGCCTCTCCATCGTGACGCTCCGTTCGGGTGAATTCGACCGCACGAACGAGCTCAACGATCCGCTCGGAACGTTCCGGGAGGTCGAGACGGCCTACATCTTCACGATGTCGCGGAACATCAATCCCCGCCTCGCGCTCGGAACGAACGTGAAGCTGGTGACGCAGACGGTCGAGGACTTTTCGGGCACCGGCGTCGGATTCGACGTGGGCGCGATCATGAACGTGACGCCGACGATCCGCGTCGGAGCCTCGGTTCTGAACCTGGGCGGCCCCAATCTGACCCTCCGCGACACGAAGGAGACGTACCCGATCGAATTCCGCGGCGGCTTTTCCGCCGCGGTGCTTCGCGGACGCGGCCTCCTCTCGGCGGAGGTGGATCAATCGCAGGGTCCCGGCATCCGGTTCCGGGGCGGCTCGGAGTACTGGGTGCAGCCCTCCTTCGCGCTCCGCGTGGGGCTGGATGACCAGCACCCCGGCGGCGGCATGTCGTACCGATTCGCCGGAAACTACCAATTCGACTATGGCGTCCTGGATCACCCTCTTGGTTTGACGCACCGCGTCGGGCTCACCTACCGCTTCGGTGGATTCTTCGCCAAGGCCCAGGCGGAGCCGGAGATCTTCTCGCCGACCGGCGAGCGGGCGGTCACCAAGATCGACCTGAACGCTCGCACCAAGGCCGACCTCGAGTCCTGGAAGCTCGACATCTTGAACAAGTCGGACGAGGTGGTCCGCAGTTTCGGCGGCAAGGGTCAGCCGCCGGCGCACATCCAGTGGGACGGCAAGGATGAGACGGGACTTCCGCTCGCCGACGGCGAGTACCGGTACCGCCTCGTGGTCAATGACGCGGACGGCCGCGTGATCGAGAGCCGCGTTCATGCGGTGACGATCTCGACGGGCGGCCCGCAGGGCGAAGTGCCGGTCATTCCGGTCCAGTAAGCGAGCGGGGGCAAGGGCCATGACGCAGCGGACGACGGAGACGAGGACGAAGAGCGGAGCGCGCCGCGGGGCGCGCTTCGCCGCGGTGGCTGGGCTCCTGGTCACGGCGATGATCGGCGCGACCGCGCTGGTCACGCCGGCACTGGCGAAGGACCAGCCGGCGCCGCCGGCGGTGAAGGACGCAGGGATGGCGTTCGAGGCGGCGCGCGTGCTGCGCGACGCGGACCGGGTCGCCGCGCTCGAAGAGGCGGAACGGCTCGCGGCCGAATCGGCGCGTGGGGCCAAGTCGAAGGAGGCTGAGGCCGCCGCCCGGTACCTGTCGGCGGAAATCCAGTTCGAGCGCGGCGAGAACGCGCGGGCGGCCGCGGAACTCCGCGGCGCCGCGGACAAGCTCGGGAAGAGCCCGTTCGCGGACGACGCGATGTTCGAGGCGATCCTGGCCCAGGAAGCGTCCGGCTCGGATGCCGACGCGATGAACGCATGGAAGGATTGGGAGAGCCGCTTCCCCGAGAGCCCGCTCCTGGGCGAGGCGAAGCTGGCTCAGGCGTGGAACGCGCTCCGCCGCGGCGAGACCGCGGTGGCGCAGAAGCAATTGGCCGCGCTCCTGGCGGGCCGGCCGTGGTACGCGACCGACGCCCGCGCGACGCTGGCCCGGGCGACCGCGCTCTATGTGACCCAGAAACCAGCGGATGCCCTGGCCCTCATCGGATCGAAGCCGGGGGGCGGCGCCGCGGTGGCGTACCTCCGGGCGCTATGCCACCGGAGCCTGGGTGCCGTGCTCCAGTCGGCCGCCTCGTTCCAGGAGGTCTCGGACCGGTATCCGAACTCCCCGCTCCGCGACCCGGCGCTCCTTGGAAAGGCCGACGCCTTCCTCCGCGCGAAGGACTACCGGAGCGCCGGTGAGGAATTCACGCGTGCGGCCGCGAAGGCCAAGAATCCCGCCGTCGTCGCCGAAGCCGAGATCCGCGCCGCCGGCGCGATCCTCCTCGCGGGCAGCCCCGACTCGGCGCTCGCGCTCTTCCACGGCATCGTGGAGCGCCGCCCGGGAACGGACCAAGCAGCGCGCGCGCAGTTCCTGATCGGCGACGTGCTCGCGACGCGCGGTCAGTACCAGGAGGCGATTCCCGAGCTGAACCGCGTCCTCACGACCTACTTCCAGCATTCGGTGGCGGCGAGCGCGCAGTATCGCGTCGCGCGCTGCCTCGACGCGCTCGGCCGGAAATCCGACGCGACCGGCTCGTATCAGGCGGTCGTCTCGGGGTACCCGCTCGAGCCGGAAGCACCGGCCGCCGCGTACCTCGCGGGGGTCGGGCTCCTGACGCAGCAGCGCTGGCGCGCGGCCGCGCCCTATTTCCAGATCGTGCTCGACCGCTACGTCAGCGGCACCATCGACTCGACCCGGACGGTTCGCCCGGTGACCCCCGAGCGCCAGGAGATCATCGACGCCGCGCTCTGCCTCCTTCTCTACTCCTATCACAAGGCGGGCGATCTGGGTCAGGTGGCCGGAGCGCCGCACCTGTTGCTTCAGAAGATGCCGCCCAGCCATTCGCCCTGGCGCGCCTACGCGCTCCTCATCGACGCGGACGCCATGGCGGCGCAGTCGCGGCACCCGGAGGCCCAGGCCACGTTGGAGAAGCTGACGCGCGAATTCCCCGATCACGCCGTGGGCGCCTCGGCGACGAAGCTCCTCGCTTGGAGCTACGCGCAACAGGGGAAGGATAGCCTCGCGATCCAGACGGAAGAACGCCTCGTCCTCCGCTACGGCGCCTCCGGGGACGTCGCGCTCGTGAGCGGCGCGCTCCTCGACATCGCGCACAACCGGTTCAACCAGAAGCGCTACCGCGACGCTGCGGCGGGCTATGTGGAGTTCCTCAAGCGGTTCCCCAATCACGGGAGCCGGAACCTGGCGCACCACCAGGCGGCCCTGGCGTTCGTGCGTTTGAGCCGCCTCGGCGACGCCGTGGATCACTGGGAGGCGATCGTGCGCGACAGCGCCGCCGCCCCGATCGCGGAGCGCGCGTGGGCGCGCGCCGGCGATCTCTACTTCCAGGCGCAGCGCTTCGGCGAGGCCAAGCGGTGCTACCGCGGTCTTCTCGAGAACTTCGCGCAGACCGACGGCGCGGCGCTCGCGCTCCTGCGCATGGGACAGTGCGACTACAACGCGGGGAACGACGCGGCGGCGCTCGCTTCCTTCTCCGACGCCATGGCCCGCTATCCCGATTCGCCCTATGCCCGGGAGGCGCGCCGCGGCACCGAGCTTGCGCTCTACCGGCTCGGGCAGAGCGACAAGGGAACCGCCGTGCTCTCGCAGCTCGTGGAACAGTACCCGAACAGCGCGTACGCGGCCGACGCCCTCTTCCAGATCGCGAAGAACCACTATCAGGCGAAGCGCTACGACGAGGCGACGGATGGATTTCGCCGGGTCGTGAGCCAGTTCCCCGGCTACTCGGCCGCGGATCAAGCGCAATTCCTCCTGGCCGACGCGTTCGCCAAGGCCGGGAAGGTGGAAGAAGCGCGGCTCGCCTACGAGCAGTTCCTGGCCTTCTTCGCCGAGAGCGAGCTTCGGCCGACGGTGCAGTTCCAGCTCGGCCTCCAGCGGTTCGAACAGAAGGACTACTCGCACGCGGCGGTCGCCTTCACGCAGGTGCTGGGCGACAGCGCGACGAAAGAGGTCCGCTCCGCGGCCCGGTACAACCTGGCGCTCTGCCAGCGCGCGCTCGGGCAGGCCGAGGAGGCCAAGGCGGCGCTCCTCGCCTACCGGTCCGAATTCCCGGGCGACGCCCGCGCCGACGACATCGCGTACCAACTGGGCGACCTGGAAGACGCCGCGGGACGCTACGCCGAAGCCCAGGTCGAGTTCGAGCAGGCGCTCTCCTCGCGCCCGAAGGCCGCGTTGGAGACGGAGCTTCACTTCCGCATCGGTCGCTGTCTCGAAGAGCAGCAGGACGTCGATCGGGCGCTCAAGGCGTACAACCGAGCCTCGCAGGCGGTGGACCGCCGCAATGCCTTCCGCCTCTCGGCGGTGGCGCGCATGGCGGCAATCTACGAAGCGAAGAAGGACTACGTGCGGGCGATGAACGCCTACCGTGACATCGCCGTGAACTCGAAGGACAAGGAACTGGCCGCGGCCGCGCAGGGGCGCGCCACGCAGCTCGGGTCCGGCCGGAAAGCCCGGTAGCGGCGGACCGGCAAGAACCCGGGGCGCGGGTGCCCCGGAACACCGAAAGGAGCGGAACGACGATGTTCGAGAACTTCGACTGGATCCAGGCCATGCGGTCTAGCCCCGTGATGGTCATCATCCTTCTCTGCAGCGTGCTCACGGCGGGATTCGCGATCGAACGCGCCCTCTACTTCTGGAAGCGGCGCGGCAACCCCGATCAGCTCCTTGCCTCCGCGTTGGTCGCGGTCCGGTCGGGAAATCGGGACGAGGCGATCCGCATTCTGTCGGCGAACGCTCATCCCATGGGCGCGGCGGGGGCGGAGATGGTCCGCTCGGCCGACGACCCGAACCACATGGCGGAAGAGAAGCTCCACATCGTCATGAGCGAACAGCGCATGGCGTTGGAGCGGAACCTCGGCTTCCTCGGAACGATGGGCAACACGGCTCCGCTGATCGGACTTCTCGGGACCGTCTGGGGAATCATGCGCGCGTTCCACGACATGGCGCGGACCGGCTCGGCCGGCCCGTCGGTCGTCGCGGCGGGCGTCGCCGAAGCCCTCTTCACGACCGCGGCCGGCCTCCTCGTCGCCGTACCGGCCGTCATCCTCTACAACCAGTTCGTCCGCCGCGTGGGTGTGATGCTGACGGTGGCCGACAACCATGCCCGCACGATCCGCATCAACGCAAACGCGGCGGCTTCGCGCGGCACGACCTCGCGCGCGGCATAGGGAGGCTTCGTGGCTCGTTTCACGCGATCTCGAACTCCGGACGGTATCTACGAGCCGAACATGACGCCGTTGATCGACGTCTGCCTCGTGCTCGTGGTGATCCTCATGGTGGCGACCCCAATGGCGTTCCAGTCGAGCATCAACGTCCAGAAGGCGGCCGCGGCTGGAAAGAGCGCCGACATGATGGCGAAGACCGAGCGGGTAGAGATCACGATCCTCTCGGCGGATAGCGTCACGGTGAACCAGGCGCCGGTTCGCCGGGAACGCATGGAATTGCTCGTTCGACCGCTGCTCGAGCTGAGCGCGACGAAGACCGTCGTGGTCCGGTGCGCCGACCAGGTGCCGAACGGCGCCTTCGTGAACGTGCTCGATGAGGCGAAGCGGTGCGGCGCCGCGCGTATCGCCGTGGTGGGAGGCTGACATGCGGCTTAGCGGCGAACGACATGGAATGATCTCGAAGGTCAACGTGGTGCCGCTCATCGACGTCTGCCTCGTGCTCGTCATCATCCTCCTCGTGACCGCGCCGATGATGGTGCAGTCGGACCTGCCGGTCGACTTGCCGGAGGCGAGGACGCGAGAGGCCGAGGACGAGGTCAACGTGAGCATCACGCTCTCCTCGAACGGCGACCTGGCTGTGGACGACCTGCGCGTGTCGCGGGAAACGCTCGGCGCGACGCTGCAATCGCGCCTCGCGCAAAAGGGGAACAACAGCGTGCTCGTCGTGGTGCGCGCCGATTCGAACGCGCCGTACGTCGCCGTGCGCGAGCTTCTCGACCAAGCCCGCGCCGCCGGCGCGGAGCGGGTCGCCATTGCGACCCGCCAGAAGACGGGGGTGGAACAGTGACCGCGGCGACCCTGAGGGTGGACCTGGAGGAGGTACGGAGGCGGACGCGGTGGACGATGACCGCAAGCATCGTCCTGCACGCGCTCCTCTTCCTGTGGATCGCGACCCAGAAGTCGATCGCGATCGATCTCCCGATCGTGACCGAGATCATGGTCCTGACGCCCGGCGAGCTGGCCGCGATGTCGGCTCCGGCCGCACCGGCGGCACCGGCGCCCCAGGTCGTGAGCGGCGCCTCGAGCCGCCCGGTGTCCAAGGACGAGCGTTTCGAGCGCCACGACAAGGACGCGGATCTGGCGCTCGACCCGGCGACGGACCGATCGGTCGCCGATCAGTTGAGCGCCCGGCTCGCGGCCATGACGCGCGATGATCGGCCGGCCGTGACGGGAACGGCGACCACGAAGATTCCCGCCTCCCTCTTCGGGTCGGGCCCGGCGACGGTATCGGGAACCGGCGCCGGCACCTCGCCCGTGGCGTTGAGCCGCGGCGGGGCTTTGGGCGGCGGCGGGGCGCTTCCGCTCGCGCGCGGCGGCAACGGCGGCGCGCCGGCGGCCCTCGCACCCGCGGGGATTCCGGGCACGAAGACCGCGTCTTCCGGACCGGCCGATGTCGGCGACGCCACCGCGCGACGCACCGTCGCGGGCGCGTCGCTCGCGGGCCCGATCGCGGATCGGCCCGTGCTCCAATCGGCGGTGCCGGACTATCCCGACTGGGCGAAGCGGGAGGCGGTGGAGGGGTCAGTCACGCTCTACTTCGTGGTTCGTCCCGACGGCGGCGTGAAGGAGAACGTGGTGATCCAGAAGACCGCGGGGTTCGGCGACTTCGACGAGAACGCCCGCCTCGCGATCCGTGCCTGGCGTTTCGAGCCGCTTCGCGGCGGGCGCACGGGTGAGCAGTGGGGGACGATCACATTCCACTACCGGCTGCGAAGCGCCGGGTGACGGGGAGAACGGCGATGAGAGGAATGCGAATCGTGACGGCGGCGGCGCTCTGGGGCGCGATCTCGGTGGCAGGGAGCGCGTCGGCCGAGTCGCCGGCCGTGAAGTCGGCGTCCGGAAGCGCGCCGGCGGCGAATGTGGGCGCGACCAGCGCCCCGACGGCGAAGGCGGGCAGCAGCAACGCCCCGGTCGTGGAGACAAACTCGGGCGACGCGCCGGCCGACAGCGGCTACACCATCAAGGGCGGCCAGGACCGCACGGATCTCCGCGCGCTGACCGTGGAGGGCGAGGACCGCGTGCACGTGACGATCGAGCGGCCCGTGCTCGCGCTCGATCTGAATCCGGAAACGGTGACCGGGCTCGAGTTCGGTTCCGCGCGGGACGTGCTCGATCGGGTATCGCCCGATCTGACGTCGGCCTACCTCGCGATGTCCGCCGATTCCCGCTCGCCCTACCCGGGCCGGCCTTGGCTCGGACAGTTCGCGACGGGCTCCGTCGCGCGATTCCAGCCCGCCGTTCGCGGCACGGAACGGTGGAAGCTGACCGTCGCCGATTCGCGTGGCCAGACCGTGGCGCTGTTCGAGGGAAAGGGCGATCCGCCCAAGGAGATCGTGTGGGATGGGCGGAATGTGTCGGGAGCGCCGGTGGCGCCCGGCATCACCTACTCCTACGTCTTCGAGGCCGTGGACAAGGCGGGCAACAAGCGGAACTTCGTGGGTGAAGGATTCCGCATCTCGGCCTACCGGATCGAATCTCCGACGGGCCCCGTGCTCGTCTTCTCCGGCCAGCAGCTCGCGGCCGATCTGAGCGCGGCGCGCGCGTACGGCGCCGGCTCGGCCGGGGCATCGCGCCTCACGGCCCCGCTCCTTCTCGAAGCGGCGTCCTGGCTCAACCAGTACTCGCGCGTCTCGCAACCGATGCGCGTGGTCGCGTCCGCGCGGTCCTACGAGCAGGCGAACTCGCTCGCGAAGCAGGTGGGCACCGCGATGGCCGACCTGACGATCGGCGACCCGGCGCGGGTCCAATCGTTGGCGGAAGTGGTCCCCGACGCGCCGGAAGGCGGCACGGTCCGGATCGCGTTCGGCGCGCCGAGCCCCGCCTCGGCGACCTCCTATGGGGCCTCATCCTCGGGGGCGACCGCCAAGGATTCGGCGAAGAGCAAGTCGAAGGAGAGCAAGAAGGGCAAGAAGTAGCGCGAACTTGCGTCGGGGGTCACGAACCCCGATGATGCCGGGGATGGCGGAAACCAAGGATCCGGAGCGCCGGGCCACGTTCGTGCTGACCCGGGTCGAGCAGTGGCTCCTTCCCCGCCTCGCGAAGGCCCTCCCCGGTTGGATGGTCCCCGATCACCTGACCGCGATCGGGGTCCTCGGCGCGTCGCTCATCGCGCTCGGCTACATTCTTTCGACCCGCCGCCCCGAATGGCTCTGGCTCGCGAACGCGGGCCTCCTCGTGAACTGGTTCGGCGATAGCCTCGACGGCACCCTGGCGCGCGTCCGAAAGATCGAGCGGCCGCGATACGGCTATTACCTGGACCACCTGACCGACGCCTACTCCACGACCGTGGTCGGCCTCGGACTCGGCTTTTCCCCGTACATGCTCCTCTCCGTTGGATTCGCGATCGTGATCGCGTATCTGGTCCTGTCCATCAACGTCTACCTGGAAACCCATGCGTTCGGGGTCTTCCGCTACGGCTATGGGGTCATCGGACCGACCGAGGCGCGGGGCGTCCTCTTCGCCCTGAACATCGTGGCCCTGGTCATCGGGCCGCTGCCCTTTGGCGTGCGGGGGATCGGCCTCACGGTGTTCGACGTGGCGGGCGCCGCCGCGGCCCTGGGCATGCTCTGGATGTTGACGGTCCGGGTCGTGCGGAACCTCCGCGAGCTGGCCCGGCTCGAACCGCCGCGAAGGTAGCTCCGCCCGCGCGCGAGCGGCGTCCGCGACCGCGCCGCCCGGCCTTCCCCACCGCAAGTGCATGTCGAATTATGGGTTCCTCTGCCGCGCCCGGGGCGCTACTGTCCGTGGCATGCCTCGCACGCGCGAACCCGCAGGCGCTCGAATCCTGAGCGCGCTCAAACGAGCGGCGACCCGGCAGGCGGCCACCCGAGAATCCGGCCGGCAGACCGGCCAGGCCGACCTCGAGCGGAGCATCCGCGAGTACACGGGCGGCACGCCGATCGTGATCGCTTCGAAGAGCGAGCCCTACCAGCACGTCCGGCGGGGGGGCGGCATCGAGGTGATCCGGAGTCCAGGCGGCCTCGCCTCCGCGCTCGACTCCGTGGCGCGCGCGACCGGTGCGACGTGGGTCGCTCAGGCTCAGGGCGACGCGGACCGCGAGGCCGCGGACTCCCGGGGACGGGTCCAGATGCCGCCCGGCCAGCGGACGTATACGCTCCAGCGAATCTGGATCGAGCCCGACGACGTCGCGGAGGGATTCAATCGGTTCGCGAACGGATGCCTCTGGCCGCTCTGTCACGTCGTCTACGTTCGCCCGCACTTCGAAGCGCAGGACTACCGCTCGTACGCCCAGGCCAACGATCGCTTCGCGGACGCGATCCTCGACTCGATCGGCCCGGGGCCGGCGCTGGTGCTCTTACAGGATTATCACCTCGCGCTCTGCGCGGCGCGCCTGCGCGCGCGACATCCCGATCTCACGATCGTGCTCTTCTGGCACGTGCCGTGGCCGAATCCGGAGGCGTTCCGGATCCTGCCCTGGAAGAACGAATTCCTCCAGGGCCTCCTGGCGTGCGACCTGCTCGGGTTCCACATCGCCAACCATGCGACGAACTTCCTCGACACGGTGGCCATCGAGCTGGAAGCCCACATCGATCGCGAACGACAGGCGGTCCGGCGGCGTGGGCATCGCACGTTCGTCCGCCACTATCCGATCAGCCCCGACGCCGCCGAGATCACCCTCGCCGCTTCGGACGCCTGGACCAAGCGCGAGGCGGTCCGAATCCGCGAGTCCCTGGGACTCGGAAACGCCCGCGTCATCCTCGGCGTCGATCGCCTCGACTACACAAAGGGAATTCCGGAGCGGCTCGACGCCTATGCCCTGTTCCTCGAAAAGCATCCCGAAGAGGTCGAGGGCGTCACGATGGTTCAGGTCGGCGTCCCCTCGCGCGTCAACATGGCCGAATACCAGGCGCTCGGCGCCGCGGTCGAGGAGCGGATCTCCTCCTTGAACGCGCGCTTCGGCGGACCGGGACGCGCCGCCGTCCACCTGATCACGGCCAATCTGGACTTTCGGGAGCTGATCCCCTACTACGTGCTCGCGGACGTGCTCGCGGTCACGTCCCTCCATGACGGGATGAATCTCGTCGCCAAGGAATACGTCGCCGCCAAGCCGGGCCTGGATGGGGTCCTGGTGCTGAGCCCGTACACCGGCGCCTCCCGCGAGTTGGATCACGCGCTCCAGGTGAGCCCCTACGATACCGAGCGACTCGCCGCGGCGTTCCACCGCGCGCTCCACATGTCGCCCGACGAGCGCGCCTCCCGAATGCGGGCGCTCCGGGAGGTCGTGGCGTCGCACAATATCTACGATTGGACGCGAAAGCTCCTCCGCGACGTCCATCGCCTCCACCTGCTCCCGGATGGGCGCGGGGGGTCTCGGCGATGACGCCCTCGGAGCGATGAGGTCGACGCGACCCCTCTTCTCGCGCGCCGCGTGTGCGGCGGTCCGAGAGGCGTCGCGCGTCTCGAAGCGTCCCTTGCTCCTGGCGTTCGACGTGGACGGCACGCTCGCGCCGATCGCCTCCCGCCCGGCCCAGGCGCGAGTGCCGCGGACGACCCTCACGTGGCTCGCGCGCGCCGCGCGGCTGCCGGGCGTGCATGTGGCCGTCGTAAGCGCGCGCCCGCTTCGCGATCTCAGGCGGTTGGTCCCCGTGCCGCGCATCGAGCGGATCGCGCAGTATGGGCTCGAGGGGCCGTTCGCGCCGAGCCCGGCGACCCGGCGGCGATTTCACCGTGCGGCGCTGCTCGTCGGAGAACACCTTCGTCTCGTGGTGGCGCCGTTCCACGGCGCCTTCATCGAGCAGAAGGGACTCTCCGTCGCCGTCCACCACCGCGCGCTCTCCCCGCGCCGGAGCGCGGCGCTCCGCGGGCGCCTGCGAGCGGTGGAGCCTGAGACGCGCGCACGCGGATTCGGCACGCAGCTCGGTGATCACGTGAACGATTTCGTCCCGGTAGGGTACGATAAGGGGCGCGCGCTTCGCGCGCTTCGCAAGCGGGTCCGCCCGGGCGTGACGATCTTCTTCGGCGACAGCGCGGGCGACGAGCCCGCCTTCGCCGCTCTGGCCCCGGCCGACGTCTCCGTATGCGTCGGTTCGGGACCGACCGCCGCGCGATATCGCGTGCGCGGACCCCGGGACGTGGGGCGCTTCCTGAGCGCCCTCGTCGCGGAACGCACGCAGCAGCCCTCTCTCCGCAGGAGGTGATACGATGAATTGGGACTCGTTCGCGACCTCGGTCTTTCCTCCCGAACTGGGCGCACAGCTCCAGGAGACCTTGATCTCCGTGACGCGGGGCGCCGCGCTTCTCTTGGCCGCGGTCGTGATCGCGACGCTGGGGTGGTTCGTCTCCCTGCTCCTCGGTCGATTCGCCCAGTTCGTGATCGCCGCGACCGGCATCGACCGCTCCGCGCAGCGGTCGGCTTCGGGCCGTCCCGCGAGGCCCGAGATCCTGCCGAGCAAACTCGTCGGCTATGCCGTGCTCTGGACGGCCTTTCTATCGTCGTGCATCGTGGCGCTCCGCGTCGTCGGCCTCGACTTGGCGCCCTCCATTGCGGCGCGGCTCGAGGACGTGGTGCCCCGCGTCGTGACCTCGGCTCTGGTCCTCGTGCTCGGCGTGCCTCTGGCGCTGGCCGCGAGTCGCGTCTTGGCCGCGCTCCTCGCTCCGGCTGGAGTCCGTCCCAGCCGGTTCCGGTCGCAGGCCGTGGTCGCGCTCTTGATCGGATTCACCGTGCTCATCGCGCTCGAGCAGCTGGGCCTCGCCGCCGCGCTGATCGTTTCGATCGCCGTGACCGCCGTCGCGGCGACCGGGCTCGCCTTGGCACTCGCCTTCGGCATGGGATGCCGAGATCTGGCGAGGGACCTCATCGTCGAGTATCTCCGCGCCTCGGACGAAGGGGCTGCGACGCCGCACTCGTGAGCACGCCCTTTCCGTTCGCCACGGTGGCGCACCTCGAGACCCCCGCGGGGCTTTCGGCGACGTCGTTCGACACGCTGCGTGATGCGATCGAGCGGGCGCCGGACGATTCCATTTTTCAACACGTGACGCGAAACGTCGCCCGGCATCCGCGGGCGCAGGACCTGGCCGGCAACGACTTCTCCCGCTGGGCCCGCGCCGCGCTGCAGGCCCCGGAGGCGGCCGAACGGCTGGCCCTTGCCGGGTCGGATCCCTCGCGGCCGATCCCCGAGGTGCGCGCGGAACTCGTCTCGGCGATCGAACGAGTCCCGGCGCGCGACCGGCGGCGGGAAGCCGCCGAGGACGCGACCTTTCACTTCGTTCGGACGGTCTCCGTGCTCGTGCCGCTGGGACTTCAGGCGGGCACTCCCGGCGATGCCATCGAACTCTGGCCGCAGCTCGACGTCGGCTCGATCTTCTATCACTTGATCGAGGCGCCCGTTCGCGGCTTGACCGAGGCATCGCTCGCCGTATGGCTTCGCGCGGAGGGCGCCAAGGGGATGGCCCGCGCGGTCGAGGAGGAGGTCGCGGAGGGCCGTCCGATCGAGCGTCTACGCCGCGAGCTGGGCGCGCGGTGGCGGCGGTCGCAGATCGGGAGGCGCGTCGCCGAGAAAGCTGGCGCCCCCGAGTCGGAGCGACGGCGTGACGCCACCGCCACGATCGCGCGACTGGCCGAGCGCCTCCGCGAGGAGGGCGACGCGCGATGAGCGAGGTCTTGGCCCGCCCGGCGGCCCAGACTCCGGCAGGCGGATGGCTGGCCAAATACGAGCCCGTCGTCGGCTCGGGCACGCTTCGCGCCCTGGAAGCGCTCGCGCGACGGCTGCGTGGCCATCGGATCGTCATGGTGAACACGACCAAGACGGGAGGCGGCGTCGCGGAGATCCTCCACCGGGTCGTCGTGATCCTGAACGAACTCGGCGTTCCCACGACGTGGGAGGTGATGGAGGGAGACGACCGATTCTTCGGCGTGACGAAGCGAATGCACAACGCGCTCCACGGCCACGTGGAGCCTCTCACCGATGGCGACAAGGAAGTCTTTCGCGAGCGGACCCGAATCGAGGCCGACCGGCTGGCGCTCGATGGAGACCTCATCTTCATTCATGACCCGCAACCCGCGGGCCTCATCGAGCATCGGCGGTTGCCCGGCCAGAAGTGGGTCTGGCGCTGCCACATCGATCTCTCTCGCCGCGACGAGAATTACTGGGAGTTCTTGCGGCCCCTCGTGGCCCAGTACGATACGGCCATCTTCTCCCACATCGGATTCGTGCCGCCCCTCGACCTGCCGACCTATCTGGTGCCGCCCTCGATCGATCCGTTCGCGGAGAAGAACCGGGAAATGGGCGAGGACGAGGTCGAATCGGTGATGAAGGAGCTCGGCCTGGAAGATCGCGGCCATTGGGTGACGCAGATCTCGCGCTTCGACCGGATCAAGGATCCCCTGGGCGTGATCGAAGCATATCGTCTCGTTCGAAAGCGCCGCGCCGCGGCGAAGCTTCTCCTGGCCGGCGGCGGCGCGAGCGACGATCCGGAAGGCGCCGAGGTTCTGGCGGAGGTTCGCGAGCGGGCGAAGGGACTCGCCGGTGTGACCATCCTCGAACTTCCGAGCGGCTCGGATCGCGAGGTCAACGCGCTCCAGCGCGCCTCGACGGTGGTGCTGCAGAAATCGCTTCGAGAGGGATTCGCGCTCACCGTCAGCGAGGCGCTTTGGAAGCGGCGCGCCGTCGTCGCGAGCGCGGTCGGGGGGATTCCGTTACAGGTATTGCACGAGCGGACGGGGCTCCTCGTCCACTCGATCGAGGGGACGGCGCTCCAGACGATCCGCCTTCTCGACAATCTGGAATTGCGCCGGGAGCTCGGAGCCGAGGGACGCGAGCACGTGCGCGACAACTTCCTCCATACGCGCGAGGTGCGGGACTACATGGCGGCGTTCGTCGCGCTGCTGTAGAGCCGGTAGAGGACGAAGACGAGCGCGACGGCCGCGAGCAGGACCGCGAGCGCGACCCAGAGCGCCCGCCGGCGACGCCGCGCGAACGCGGACATCGGTTCGGGGACGACGACTCCCTCCCGGTTGGCGTTCCGGTCCGCATCGATCAGCACCCGCGACGACTCCTCATGCACCTGACGGACGCGGTCGAGCAGCGCGAGGTGCTCGAGCGGCTGCTTCATTCCCGGATGGCTCCCCCGCTCGCGTTCCCAGTCCACCGGCGTTCCGTCCGACACCGCCTCGGCGAGCCGAAGGAGTTCCTTCTCGTGATCCTCGCTCATGGTTTGGCCTTTCCTTCATCCATGCGCTCGGCCAAGCGCATCACGGCGCGCGCCACGGCCATCCTTGCCGCGTTCTCGGAGGGACTTCCGGTGGAATCCGCGATCTCCCGGTAGGAGAGTCCCATTTCCAGCCGCATCATCACGAGGCCCCGCTGCGCCTCCGGGAGCTCCAACAGTGCGGCCTCGTATCGCTCGAGCGCCTCGCGCCCGATCGCTTCCTCCACGGGCGAGCGAGCCTGGGACGCGATCGACTCCTTGAATTCGGCGCGCCCTGGTCGCCTCGAAACGCGGCGGATCTCGTCCCGGATCTTGTTCAGGGTGATCTGGCGCAGGTAGGCGAAGAACGCGCCTTCGCCGCGCTGTTCGAAGGTGCCCATGTGCTGAAACGCCTTGATGAGGGTCACCTGCACAAGGTCGTCCGTGTCGAAGAGATCTCGCGCGTACGATGGGAGGCGCCCGTGCGCGAAACGTCGGAGCGGCTCGCGGGAGCGCGCGAGGAGGGCCTCCCGGGCCCGGTCGTCGCCCGCGCGCGCGCGGATCAGGAGCTTGCCGGTGGAATCCGCGGGAACATCGGGCCGGGCGCCTTCGCCGTCTGGGGTGGGCTCGTGGTCGGCCATGCTAGGGTGCCGGGTTCTCGAACACTGTCTCCCAGACCCAGACGTCCCCCTTCGCCTTCGCGCGTTCGGTGAGAACGCGAATCGTCGCGTCGAGCCTCCGGCGCGTTTCCTCGGACACGGTGCCTCCGGTGACGAGACCGCCGATTCCGCGAAGGTTCCGGGGCCGCGAGGACTCCGTCCCACGCTGCACGGGACGATCCGCGGACGCGGGCGGCACTTGCGCGATCAATTGCTCCACTTCGCCGAGTGGGGCGCGCGCGGCGATCGTGACGATCGATTCCCGTCCGCCGATGCTCGTGACCGTCCAGTAGAGGATGCTGTCCCCCATCTGGCCCGGCAGGCGGTAGCGAACGCCGGCCGAGAGCGGGTTGGTCGGCGAGACGCCGGAAATCGGGAAGAGCACGTACGCCTTCCCGGCGACGTCCTTGTTGAAGACGTAGGTATACATCGACCCGTTGCCCTCGAGCACGATCGAGAGTTGGTCGCCGGGCTCGACGCGGCCGCCCGCCGGAAGCGGCCGGTCGCCCTTCCCCGAACGGCGATAGAGCGCGGCCGTGACGTCGAGTGCCGCCGGTGGAACCGCGGCGGATGGGACCGTCGCGTCCGTGGATTGCCTGGTGCGGTCCGGCGGAGGAGGAGGTCTCTTCGTCCAAATCACCAGCGCCACGACGATCAGCGTCGCGGCGACGTAGGCGACGGCAACCGCGCGGCGACGGGCGCGACGGGCCCCGTCCGCGACGGCCGCGTGGTGGGCACTCGACCCGGCACCCAACGTCGCGGCCAGCGCCCGCTCCATCTCCCCGACGGAGGGATATCGATTCCCCGGGTCCGCCGCGAGCGCGCGCTCCACGACCTGCACGAAATCGAGCGGCAGATCCGCCCGCCGATCGCGGAGGGACACGCGATCGCCGCGGGCGTGCTTCTCGCGCAGCTCGGGAACGGTCTGCGCTTCGATCGGATAGCGCGCGCTCACCATTCGGTAGAGGAGCACGCCGAGCGCATAGAGATCGGCGGCTCGTTCGGCGGTATCGCCCCGGAGCTGTTCGGGCGCCATCGTGAGGGGTGTTCCCTGCGGTCCCGCGCTCGTGCGCCGAACCCCGGGCGGAGGGAGTTCGGCCATGGAGCCGAAGTCCATGAGAATGATCCGGCCGCCTTCCTCCCGCATGACGTTGCTCGTCTTCACGTCGCGATGGACGAGGCCCGCGGCGTGCACGGCTGCGAGGGCGCGGCAGAGATCGAGCCCGATCAAGGCCGCCTCGCGGGCGCTCAAGGGCCCTTGTTGCTTCAGGTACGCCTCGAGCGATTTCCCGCGGACGAGGTCGGTCCAGATTCCCATTCGCCCGCCGTGCACATCCGCGCCGTGGACGACCAGCACGTTCGGATGCCGCACGCGCGCGAGACGGCGCCCCTCGGCGAGGAACTCGACCACCGTCGCGGACCCCAGCTCGTCGTCGGTCTTTCGGAGTTTGAGCGCGAATTCCGTTTCCAGCGACGGATCGTACGCGCGGAACACCTCCCCGCCGCTGCCTTCACCCACCTTCTCGAGAACGTCGAGCGGACCCCATTGGAAGAGCGGCTGCGATCCGGCCCGAGGCTCCGCCGCGCTCACCGGCGCCGTCGCGGCGTGCAACGTCTTCGTCGGGCGATCCGAGTCGGCGCTCCCCCCTGGCGCCGACCCTCGAGGCTCGGGAATCCCCTCATGCGCCGCGCGAACCTTCTCGAGGCGCTTCAGCCCGAGCAACGCGCTCGACAACTCCGGTCTCGCAGCCATCTCTCCCTTCCAGTCGACGGGCGTACCGTCCGACACCGCTTCGGCCACGCGCTCCAAATCGTCCGCCCGTTCAACGCTCATCGGTGCTCTCCGAACCGCCCGGCGGTTCGCCCAGCTGTTCGCCCAAGCGGACGAGCGCCCGCGTGACCATCATGCGAACCGCGTTCGGCGAATCGCGGCCGAGCGCCTCCGCGATCTGGTGATACGTGAATCCGAGTTCCAGCCGGAGGATGATCGCCTCCCGCTGCTCTTCCTTGAGCTGATCCAGGACCGCTTCATAGCGCTCCACCGTTTCCCGGCCGATCGCTTCCTCGAGGGGCGATCGGTCGAGCGCGGGCAAATCGCCCTCGAGTTCGCTCCGGGCGGGACGTCGCGCGACGCGCCGGATCTCGTCCCGGATCTGGTTCAAGAGGATCCGGCGCATGTAGGCCAGGAACGCGCCCTCGTGGCGCGGCTCGAACTCCTCTACATGATCCAACGCCCGAATCAGGGTGACCTGCACAAGGTCGTCCGTGTCCACCAGGTCGCGGGCGCGAAGGGGGAGGCGCCCATGGGCAAGTCGGCGCAGGACTTGAAGATAGCGGGCAGCGAGCCGCTCTCGCGCCGGCCGGTCGCCGTGGCGAACCAGCCGGAGCAGGGTAGCGGTCGACTCGAGGTTCGGCGGGGGGACGCCCATTCCCTCGGACTGTCCGTCCGCGCCGACCCCCTGTCAAGGTTGCGGAAGCTGCCCCGGCGTCAGAGACGCGCTCCCGCGATCGTTGGCTCGAGGGGCAGGTGCACCGCTCCCGGCCGGGCCAAGGTTCCCGGCTTCCAAGGCTCCGCGTGCCCCCGCATGGGACACTGGAGCTCGTGCCGGTCGCCGGAGCGCAGCCCCCGCATCCAGGGGATCATGACGGCCTTGTCGATCGAAAGCCGTCCGTCCGCATGAATCCGCCCCACGACGTTCCGCGGCTCTTCGAGTGCGACCGTGCACTTGTTGAGGTTGCCGTTCGCGCGGATCACGAACGAATTCGCCCGCGCCGCGTAGCAGATCGAATGTTCGAGTTTCATCTGCTTCTGCCGAAGCCCCAGGGCCGTCGCCCGGGCTCGGAGGAGCTCGATCGATCGGGTGCCCTCTTCACTTTCGAGAATTCGGAGCGACGCGTCGTTCGATCCGCCCAGGCGGGAGAGGCCCCGGATGAAGAGCTCGAATCTCGGATCGTCGCCGAAGGTCTGACGATATTCCTGGAGGAAGGATTCGATGGCATCGAAGTTCTCGTGATCCACGTGCACACGGACCATGATCGAGTACGCGGCTTCGGATGCCCGGAGCGCGGCGAGATTCCCCCAGATCCGGTCGAACGTGCCCCGGCCTCCGGCCAGGACGCGTTTCCGATCATGGTGTTCGCGCGGTCCGTCGAACGTCACCTGATAGCGTCCGACGCCTGAGATGGCCAGCCGTTCCATCACCGGACGCGTCAGAAGGGACGCGTTCGTGGTGGCGTCCGAATCGAACTGAAGGCTCGGGAATTCGCGGCGAAGGGTACCGACGTGGCGCAGGACGTCCTCCATGACGTCCAACGCCAGGAGCGGCTCGCCCCCGAACCAGGAGATGGAGAGTGCGTCGAGATCCGGGGCGCGACGGCTCAAGAGCCGTTTGACCCCTTCGACCACCCACGGTTCCATCCGCTTCAGCCGGAACGACTCGTAGCAATACACGCAGCGAAAATTGCACGCCTCCGTCGGAAGCAGGATGAGATGCAATTGCCGGTTGTCGATGCACGTCTGGACTTCGCGGAGCGAAAGCGGATCGCGGCTCATCGGCACCTCGCGATCGAGGAGACGGCTCCGGCGCGGAGCCCCCCCGAGATCAACAGGGACACATCGCGTCCATCGGCGGCCGCCCGGGCTCGTCGGTCACGGAACTGGTGGGGGAGGTGTCGCCCTTCTTCCGGGAAGTGGGATCCTTGCTATCGGCGACCCCGGGCTGATCCGAGTCCTTCGATCCCGTCGTGCAGTGGATCCGGATCTTGAAGCGGCGATCGGTCCGGTAGATTGCCTTCTTGAGCGCCTTGGACAAGGCTGGATTCGTCACGCAGAGGTTCCCATCTTCGTCGAAGTCGAGATCCTCGGTACACCAGAGCTTCTCCTTGCCCTTGTTCTTTTTCTTGATCTTGGACTTCGATTTCCTGGCCATGGAGTCCCTCCTTCAATCCCAGCCGCCGGCGGCGACGAACGCGGCCCAGTAGTACGGGTGCGTGCTTCGGGCCTGGGCCCGTCGTTCCCGAAGCACGGCAAGGCTTGCTTGGCGGACCGCGTCGGCCGTGGCCGCGTGTCCCTCGAGCCGCGCCTCGTAGAGCGCGCTCATCCACCGGCGCGCGGCGCGGTCCTCCACCTCCCAGAGGCTCATGATCACCGTCGAGGCGCCCGCGATCTGGAACGCCCGGCGAAGGCCGAGCACGCCCTCCCCGGATTGCAAGTGTCCCAGCCCCGTGTCGCACGCGGAGAGCACGACCCATTCCACGCTCGATAGGTCGAGGGAGGCGACTTCCTGCGCGGTGAGGATGCCGTCCTCTTCGTCCGGTTTCGCCGTCGCGCGAAGGTTCGCTCCCGCGAGCGCGAGACCCGAAAGGAGGAGCGGCCCGCCTCCGGACGACGAGGCCCCCGAGCCCGTTCGCCGCGGCTTCGCGGGCTGGACGCCTCCGATCCCTCGAAGGCTGCTGGAGCCGTGTCCACCCGGCTTCCACGCCGCGCACTCGTTGGCGTCGAGGAAGAATCCATGCGTGGCGAGGTGGAGCACGCGACGGCCCGGCGCGTAGGTCTTGAGCGCCGCCTCCCCGGCCATCGTTCCGGTCAGCACGAGGCGCCGGGACGAATCGGGCCAGAAGGCCGCGATCTCTTCGACTTCCCGGACCGTCTCCGGAAGCGGGCGGAATTTCGTCGTGCGGAAGTCCTCGCAATCCGGCTCCGCGCCCCGGACTTCGCTCGCTCGATCGGAATCGCTCGTGCCGCCCACCGAAGTCTCCCGGCCATCGAAGGAAGGACCGCCCAGAGCGAGCAGATCGAGTCCGTGCGTCGGCCGCGCGGCCAGGGTGACCAGGTCGCGCTCCGACGAAAGGTAGTGGAGCACCGGGCCGGACTCGACCAGGTACGTTCCGTCCGCCGCCGGCAACGCCGCGAAATTGACGAGATGAAGGGACCCGTCCGGGATCACGAAGACACGCTCGATGGTTGCGGGGAGGACCGCGACGGGGTCCCAGATCCGCCGGCGGAGGTCGGCGCCGAGCGCGCGGCATGCCACCTCGGCGCGACCGGCGGCGCTCGCAGCGACGGTGCCGCCGTTCGCCACGGCCGTCGTCCACTTCGAGATGAGCGAGTCGATCGCAGCCGCCGGTCCCAGGGGAACGGCTACCGGGTTGCCCCCCGATGTGAGGACGAACGCCAGGTAGGATCGGACGGACGCGGAATCGTAGGCAACGAACGCCACGAGCGCGGCGCCGGGCGGGACGCCGGCGGCGACTTCCTGCCAGCCCACGGCGGCCTCCGCCTGCTCCGTCCGGAAGCGCGCGCTGCCGGCGGCGAGCGCGCGCTCTGCCCGCTCCGTTTCGCGGCGCGCCCGATCGAGCGTGGAGCGGTAGTGCTCCGGGTCGTCCGCCCCCGCGCCGCGCGTGAGCAGGTTCGCGAATCGATTCCGCGCCCCCTCGAGATCGCGGCGAGCGGCCACCACGCTCGTATCGGCCACGTCGGCGGCCACGGCCCGTTGGCGCGCCGCCATCTCGTCGAGGACGAGGGTGCGTGTCCGGATCTCGAGATCCCATACCGGAATGGCCGCGATCGGGTGGTCCGATCCGGATTCGCGCGACGCGAGCGTGAGCGCCACGTCCAGACCGGGAGACCCCAACACGGCGTATTCGAGCGCCTGATGCTCCGCGAGACCGCGCGCGGTCGTGCGGAGTTGCTCCACGCGCGATGCCCCGGCCCGAAGGGCGGCCTCCAGCCCCGCCGCCGTGTCCCCCATCGTCACGAGAAAACGGGCGTAGCGGCCGAGCGTCGTGGTCAGGTCGGGATGGGTCGGTCCGTACGCATGCTCGTAGATTCGAATGGCGCGCCGATACATCTCGTCCGCGGCCGCGAACGCACCGTCGTGTTCGGCGACCGCGGCGAGCTCGCCCAGGGACAACGCGACATCGGGGTGGTCTTCGCCCACGCTCTTCTCCTCCATGGAGAGCGCGCGTTCCAGGAGCGGCTTGGCGGTCGAGAAGTCCCGCCGCAACACCGCGAGTCGGCCGAGTTCCATGAGGCTGCGGGCGAGATCCGGGTGTCCCGTGGGGTAGAGGCGCTGCCGAATGGCAAGGGCCGCCTCGTGCTGTCGCCGCGCCGCTGCATAGCGCCCCATCCGCTCGTTGGTCCATGCGATCACGAAGAGCGTGGAGGCGACGAGCGGGTGGTTCGGTCCCAGCTTGAGCCTGCGAATGCGCAGGGCTCGATCGAGGTACTGGAGCGCGTCGTCGTAGTTCCCCATCTCGGCGTGAAGGGCCCCGAGGTTCCGAAGGCTCTCCGCCACGTACGGATGGTCCTCGCCGAGCGACTTCTCCCGAATCGAGATCGCCTGCTCGAAGGCGGGCCCTGCCGAGTAGTAATCGCCGATGTTGTAGAGCACGGTCCCGAGCATGTTCAGGCCCTGGGCGATCTCGGGATCGGCCGGCGAAAGGGCGACGCGCTGGATCGCGATGGCGCGTTCGAGGAGCGGCCTGGCGGTTGTTTCGTGCCCCATGCTGATGTCGAGATTCGCGAGGTAGAGAAGGCTCCGCGCAATGTCCGGATGATTCTTGTCGAGCGTCCGCTCCCGGATGCCGAGCGCCCGCTCGAGCGACGCCCGTGCACTCGCATAGTCGCCGTTCGCCCAATAGAGCGCGCCGAGGTTGTGAATGCTCGCGGCCGTTCCCGGGGCCTCCACGCCAAGCTCCTTCTCCTTGATCCGCACCGCGCGCCGGCACACGTCGAGCGCTTCGGCCGATCCGGCCTTTCCCCCGAGTCGGAGCGCGTCCGCCAGCAAATCGAGCACCTTCGCGGCTTCCAGGGATTCGGGCCCATGGATCTGCGTCACCTCGCTCAACAGCAATCGCGCCCTCCGTTCCGCGTCGGCATAGCGCCCCGACCGGATCAGCCCCTGAATCCCCTCGACGCTCGCGTCGGCGCTCGCGGCCTGCGCCCGGGGCGGTGTGAGTGTTCCCGCCAGGACGGGCGCGCCCGCCAAGAGGACGAGGAGCGGGCCGATGCGGTACGCGGTGGCTCGTACTGGGAACAACGCCAAGACGAGAGGTGTGCGAACGGCGGGGCGGGGGCGATTCCTGCGACCGCAGTCGCCGGGCGACGCCCCCGCCCGGGGAATCACGTCGTGAAGCCCAAGCGTTGCATGAGCTTTCGGAACGCCGGCTCGGATCGAAGGGGATCGAGCACGGGATCTACCTTTAGGAACGAAACCTCCTCGGTGTGCTGGTCGATGCCCTGCTTCAACCACTCGAGAGCCGCGGCTCGATCCCCGCGGGCAATGCTCATGATCGCCTGCGTGTAGGGCTGAACATAGGTGCTGTCCGCAATGTGGCGAAATCGCCGGTAGACGCTGTCGGCCGCCGAGGCATGGCCCGCCCGTGTCTCTGCCAGTGCCAGATACGCCAGCATGTGGGCGTTCTCCTCGATCGCAATCGAGCGCCGGATGTCGCTGGCGGATCCCGTCGGATCCCCCTTCATCAGCCTCGCCTGGCCGCGAATGAAATACACGAACGCAGCCGTCGGATCGGCGCTGAGAATTTCGTCGGCAGCCTGGATGGCCGCGTCGTAGCGCCGGCCCTCGTAGAGGGGGGCGATCGAGAAGGCCGCGGCGAACTGTGAAAATGGATCGGAGGCGCGTGCTCGGCGAATCTCTTCCGCGGCCTCCTGGAAGCGACCCTGCACCGTCAGGAAGTAGCCATAGGTCTGATGGGCAAAGGCGTCGCTCGAGTTCAGCCGGATGGCGTTTCGAAGCCCCCGTTCCGCGCGGTCCCAGTCGAACTCGTAGAACGCGTTGATGTACGCGAGGGCGGCCGAGGCTTCCGCCGACGTGGAGTCGATCGCGAGCGCCCGAAGCGCGGCGGCCTTCGCGCGCGGCATCGCCTCCGCCGGTGAGAGCCAGATGCTGTTGAGGCCGAGGTAGCCCACCGCGATCCCCGCGTGGGCTGGGGCGAGCGTCGGCTGGATGGTCGTCGCCCGCGTGTAGGACTGAATCGCCTGTAGGTACGCCTCCTTCGAATTGCGTGCCGCGAACGCGCGACCCCGGAGATAGGCCTCGTACGCGGCCGGGTCCACGACGCCGGAGTCGCCGACGCGCGACTTCTCGTCCGGGGTCATGCGCACGCGAACCTGGCTCACGATCGCGCTCGTGACGTCCGCGGGGAGGGACAGGATCTGGGAGAGGCTCCGGTCGAAGGAACCCGACCAAACGAGGCGATCGGCCGCCGCTTCGATGATTCGGGCGGTGATCCGCACCTGATCCGCCGTGCGAAGCACCGCCCCCTCGATCAGATAGTCGACGGCCAGGGCGCGGGCGATCTCCGGCAAGGGCTTCGTGCCATTCTTGTACTGCATGATGGAGGTTCGGGACGTCACGCGAAGCGCGCTCACCTGGCCCAGGTTCGCGATCAACTCCTCGGTCAAGCCGTCCGCGAAATACTCCTGCGCCGGATCTCCGGACAGGTTCCGAAGCGGGAGCACGGCGAGCGCCTTGATGGCGGCAATCGGAGACGGGTGGGGTTTTCCACAGCCGCGCATGAGGATGCCGGTGCCGAGAACGAGGGCCAGCGCGCCCGCGACGGCCGCGATGCGCGCGGGAGATCCGAAGGCGCGAAACAGCCGACCCACGATGGCGGTGGGCCGCTCGCGCTCGGCCAGCACTTGCGACGCGGCGGCCGCCGAGGGGTAGCGACGTTCGGGTCGCTTTTCCAGGCACCGGAGGATCACCGCCGCGAGTCCCGCGTCG
>Ga0070699_100001024_pt1 | contig 25976 bp, 20 predicted proteins | sample KBSK1503metaG_FD_65473 | JGI IMG/M metagenome (GOLD analysis project Ga0070699, IMG submission 65473) | Corn, switchgrass and miscanthus rhizosphere microbial communities from Kellogg Biological Station, Michigan, USA - KBS K1-50-3 metaG | ecosystem: Host-associated > Plants > Roots >...
GTCTGGAGCTGCAGCACGTGCGGGGAGTCGCTGGTCCTGCCGTACAAGGCGGTGCTGACCAAATACAAAGAGTGTCCCGAATGCCATCGCCGCACCGCGGTGGTGGTTCGCGTGGTCACCCGGCAGCCCACCTACACCGCGAGGGGTGAGGCGCGAGACACCACCACCTGCAAATCCTGCCAGGCGACGAGTACAAAGTACGTGTCGCTACCCAAACGCACTCCGCCGACCGCCTCGTCGGGGCGATCATCGTCCGGCTCCAGCTCGAGCAGCGGCAGCAGCTTCGGTGGGTCCGGCAGCTCGAGCGGCGGAGGCGGCGGGTCGAGCTACTAGAGAGAGGTCTTATGCGATACACAATGCTCACCACGCTGCTGGCCGCGGCATGTGTCGCGCCGTCTACCGAGGTCCCGCTCGACCAGGACTTCGAGATTGCGCTGGGCAAGACCGTTGCTATCGCCGGTACGGCGCAGCAGGTGACCTTCACCGCCGTGACCGAGGACTCGCGTTGCCCGACCGACGTCGTGTGCGTATGGGCGGGGAACGCGCGCATCAGCCTGCGGGTGACGGCGGCGGGAACCGATTCGGCCATTGCCCTGAACACCGGATTGGAGCCGCGCTCCGCCACGGTGAACCGGTTCCGGCTCGAGCTCCGCGGGCTCATCCCCGTGCCCCGCGCGGGTACACCGACTACACCTGACGCCTACCGCGCCACCTTGCGCGTGACGGGAACCTGATGGAGCCCCAGCCCCAGATTCTTGCGGCCTCGACCTGGAAAGCCGTTCGCGAGGCTGCCATCGAGGTGGCCGTGTTGCCGTGGGGCGCCACCGAGGCGCACAACCTCCATCTGCCCTATGGCACCGACACGCTGCAGAGCGAGCGCGTGGCCGCGGAAGCCGCCCGCATTGCAAGCGACGGTGGAGCGAGAGTGGTGGTCTTGCCCGTCGTCCCCTTCGGCGTCAACACCGGCCAGCTCGACGTACGGCTCTGCCTCAACATGAATCCGAGCACCCAGAAACTGCTCCTGGCGGATCTGGCCGACAGTGTGGTTCGGGCCGGGGTTCGCAAACTCGTGATCCTCAACGGACACGGCGGCAATGATTTCCGGCAGATGATCCGCGAGCTCCAGCCCCACACCGCGCTTTTCCTCTGCACCGTCAATTGGTACTCCTGCCTAGACCCGGCGCCGTATTTCACCGCTCCGGGTGACCATGCCGGTGAGCTCGAGACCAGCATGTTGCTCCACCTGGCGCCGGAGCTGGTCCGTCCCCTGAGCGAGGCCGGTGACGGTCACGCCAAGAGGTTTCGGGTACGCGGTCTTCGAGAAGGCTGGGCGTGGGCGCCTCGGCAGTGGACCAGCGTCACCGCGGACACCGGCGTGGGCGATCCCCGCGCGGCCTCGGCCGAGAAAGGCGCCCGGTACTTTGGGGCAGTCACCACCAGGATTGCCGAGTTCCTGGTCGAGCTGGACCAGGCTGATCCGGAGGATATGTACGAATGAACGCTAGGTAATTGCCTCCACTACCACGGCCGTGCCGTAACACAACACTTCCGTCACCCCCTGCATCACCTCGTTGGCGTCATACCTGATGCCGATGACGGCGTTTCCCCCGGTCTGCTCGGCGTGCTCGAGCATCAGCTCGAACGCTTCCTGCCGGGCCTTCTCGCACAGGGTGATGAAGTTCTCTATGCGGCCACCGCCCAGGGTCTGGAAGGTGGCACCGATGAAGCCGAAGATGGAACGGGAGCGCACCGTGATGCCCAGCACCACGCCGAGGGTCTGGACCGTCTGATACCCTTCGACGGCGAAACTCGTGCTGGTCATGTTGTGAAGGATCTTGGGGCCTTCGAAGCGAACCGGCTTGCGCACAACTCCTCCGGGGCGAGGGGACCGCTCCGAAGATAATCGGCCTCCCCCGCCCCCTAGGTACTAACTCCTAGCTCCTAATCCGCCCGGAGCGCTTCGAGCGGATCCACCCTCGTAGCCCGGCGGGCCGGAACGACGACCGCGACGACGGATGCCACGAGCAAGGTTCCCGCCACCATCAGGAAGACCACCGGATCGCGAGCCGAGGTCTGGTACAACATCGGAGCCAGGAACCTTCCGCCCACGAGGGCGATGATCGCACCAAGGGCCATGCCGACAGCCACTACCTTGAGCCCGTCGTTCAGCACCGAGCGCACGATCTGCCGACCTGAGGCGCCCAGGGCAGAGCGAATGCCGAACTCGCGGGTTCGTTGCACCACACTATACGACATGACACTGTACAGGCCGAGGGCCGCCACCAGCAGGGCCAGGCCGCCGAAGATTCCGAACATCACCGCTCCAAGCCTCCACGGCTGGATTTCGGGATCGATTTGCGACTGGAAGGTGCGCACGTTCGCGAAAGGCAGGTTCGCCGCCATCGTGAGGAATGACGCTCTCACCGCCGGGATGAGAGCCGCCGGCTGGCCGCGGGTCCGGAGAAACAGCATCCGGTCCTTGCTCATGCCGAGTCTCGTCGACAGATCCAGAGGCACGTAGTACATCGCCACGGTCTTTTCCTGAATCGCGTTGACCCGAGCATTGGCCACGATGCCGACCACCTGTACGCAAGGCAGGCTGTCGTCCCCAACCTTGATGCATTGGCCCAGCGCCTGGGCCTTGGGCCAGAAGAACTCGGCCATGCGTTCATTGATTACCATCACCGGCGCCGAGCCGACCCGGTCCTCCGCGGTGAATGCGCGGCCGCGGACCAGCCGCATTCCCAGGGTCGCGAAGTACTCGGGTGAGACGCCGTTGTAGTACGGCCCGCCTTCGGGAATCCGGGGGGTCGAGTCGCGATCCATCAGCCGAATCCGCGTGCTGTTCATGGTCCAGAACGGGCTGTTGATGGCCAGGCTGGCCCGCTCGACGCCGGGCAAGGATCGCATTCGTTCCAGTGCCTGATCGTAGAACTCGTGCTGCGCCCCACCGCGCGGAAATCCCGCGAGGTCCAGATCGACGCTGGCCACCAGGAGGTTTCGGGGGTCATAGCCGGTGTCGGTGTGCACCACACGCCAGAGACTCTTGACGAAGAGACCGGCGCCGATCAACAGCACCAGGGACAGGCACGCCTGCGTAGCCAGGAGACCAGTGCGAAGCCGGGACCGCGGCGATGCGGCATCCGCAGCCCCGCTCTTGAGCGCGATGGTCAGTGCCGGCCGGCTGGCCTGAATCGCCGGCGCGATGCCGGTCAGCAGCCCGGTGAACAATGTCGCAAGCGCGGTGATCCCCGCGACCCGCCAGTCGAGCGGACTGGCGACCCAATCCACATTCGGCAGCAGCGTAGCACGGAGGAGCTGGCCGCCCCACCGCGCGAGCAGCAGCGCGACCACGCCTCCCCCGCCCGCGAGCACGAGGCTCTCCACCAGCAACTGGCGCACCAGCCGGCCCCGGCCAACACCGAGGGCCAGCCGGACCGCGATTTCGCGGCGGCGGCCGGCCGAGCGCGCGAGAAGCAGGTTGGCCACATTGGCACAGACGATCAGCAGCACCACGAGTGAGACACTCGCGAGCCAGAGCGCCACCCGCTCCCGCGCGTGCGACACCGCCTGCCGATCAAAGCCCTGGAGTGAAACCAGCGCGGCAATGGACTTGTGGTCGAGACCCGGGATCTTTTCCACCGCGGCCCGCTGAATCCGGGTCGCCTCGTCGGACGCGGCCGCGCGCGATACGCCAGGCTTGAGCCGCGCGATCACGTTGAGCCATTGCCAGTTGTAGGTCCCCCGCCAGTCGTCGCTCCCCATCACGTCCCGTGCCCCGGCATGAAAGGGCACCCAGACCTCCACGGCGTTGAGGCCGACGCCGGTAAATCCCTCCGGAGCCACCCCGATCACGCTGTAGTTGTGGCTGCCGAGAAATAGCTGTTTGCCGATGGCATTTGCCTGGCTGCCGAATGCCCGGTTGGCATAGCGGAAACTCACCACGGCGACCGTCTGTACGGCCCCCGGTTTGTCCTCCTCGTCGGTGTAGAACCGGCCCACCGCCGGGCGCACGCCGAGCAAACGGAAGAACGAAGGCGTCGCGAGCGTTACCGGAATCTTGCTCGCGCCCTCGCCGCGGCCGAGCGGCATGTCTCGCTGGGTGAAGTACGCGGCAATCTCGCTGAAATAGCCGGCGCGGTCTCGCTGATCGGTATAGGTGAGCCAGGCCAGGCTCTCGTTGCTCCAGGTTTGGCTGAAGTCCTCGTTGGATTCGGTCAGTTGAAAGCGGGCTACAGTGGCGGCGTCCACCACGTGGGCCGGAGGCTGCAGCAATAGCCGGTCCACCAGGCCGAACATCGTGGCATTGGCACCGATCCCGAGCCCCAGTGTGATCACAACGACCGAGGCAAACCAGGGTTGCCGGGTGAACCCTCGAAATGCATAGCCGAGATCCTGAGACAGGTCTTCGATCCAGCTCACCCGTCGCGCTTTCATTCGTCGCCCCCGATCGATACGCGTCAGCTCCCGCCGTGTTCTACCCATGTCACCGAACCGGCGGCGCGCCTCCATCCGCGCGGCTTCCAGGCTCATGCCGCCTCGCACCAGGCGCTCCCGCTCGGCGTCGAGATGGAATTCCAGCTCGGCGTCGATGTCCCGCTCGACCGGAGCGTCCCGGCCGACCAGCCGGAAGAGGCGGCGGATACCTGGAATGCCCTTCATCTTTGCTCCACCCTCGTCAATCCGCGCGGAGGGCGGTGATGGGATCGGCCCGACCGGCTCGCCAGGCGGGAATGAGACTCGCGAGCCCTGCGACCGCCAGCAGCACCGTCGCTACCACCACGAATACCAGCGGGTCGTGGGCCGACACGCCGAAGAGCATGGAGGCCAGCAGGCGTCCGCCAGCCAGCGCGGCGATTCCGCCCAGCACGATGCCGACCAGGGTCACCTTCACGCCTTCCGTCACCACCAGCCGCATGAGACCGTGGCGACTGGCTCCCAGGGCGGCGCGCACCCCCATCTCGTGGGTTCGCTGTGCAACACCATAAGCGATCACGCCGTACAGACCGACTGCGGCCACTACGAGCGCCAGCCCGCCAAAGAGCGTGAACATCGTCGCGCCGAGCCGCCAGGGCTTGATCACCGGATCGAGCGTGGTCTCGAGCCGGCGCACATTGATGAAGCCCATGCCCGGCATCATTTCCTGCAGTCCGCGCCGCAGCGGCTCGGCCACCTGTCGGGGATCGCCCGCGGTCCGCACGAACATGGTGCCGCCGTCGCTCCTGTTCATCGGCGTATAGATCTGCATCTTGTCCTCGTCACCGAGACTGCCCCATCGCACATCCTTGGCCATGCCGACCACCGTGGTGCACGGCATCGTGTCGGCGTTGATCTTGATGCACTGTCCGATGGGATCCCCTCCCGGCCAGACCTTGCGGGCGAACATTTCACTCACCACCGCGACCCGCGCCGGACCCGCCCGGTCCTGCACGGTGAGGCCTCGGCCCTTGAGAATCTGGGTGCCGGTGGCTTCGAAGTAGTCCTCGCCCACCACGTTCTGGTAGAACGAGCCGAGCCCGTTGAGCGAATCACGACCCGGGACGAATACGTCGGTCGTATTGCTGCGCCAGAACGGAATGCCGAAGGTGAGGGTGGCGCGTTCCACCCCTGGTATCCCGCGCGCCCGCTCCAGCAGCCTTCGGCTGAACTCCGCGCGCTGCTCCGGTGGCGGCCGCTGGCCCCGGTAGTCGGTCAGTGCCACCAGCATTCGTGATGGCTCATAGCCAAGGTCCAGCGCCCGAACGTTTCTGAGGCTGCGCACGAAGAGTCCCGCGCCAACCAGGAGGAGCACCGAGAGCGCGGCCTGCACCACGAGAAGCGAGGTACGGAGCCGAGCTCGAGGCCGGCTGCCTTCACGTCCGCCCGCCTTGAGTGATCCGGCCAGGTCGGACCGCCCCGCGTGCCACGCCGGTGCCAGGCCGGTGAGCAGCCCGGTGAGCAGCGCGGCCGCCGCGGTGAACAACAGCATCCGGCCGTCGAAGAGCGGCGTGGCGGACCAGTCGACATTGGAGAGCAAGGAGGTGCGAAGCACGCCTCCGCCGAAGTGCGCGGCAAAGAGCCCGGCGGCCCCGCCGGCCAGCGCCAGCAGCGTGCTTTCGGTCAACAACTGCCGCAGCAGGCGCCGGCGCCCGGCCCCGAGGGCCAGCCGCACCGCGATCTCGCGCCGACGGGCCAGCGCCCTGGCCAGCAACAGGTTGGCGACGTTGGCGCAGGCAATCAGAAGTACGATCGCCGCGACGCCGGTGAGCCAGATGGCAACCCGCGCATCCTCGCCCGGCCTGGGACCGCGAGCGTAGAGGACCGGGGCGAGCTCGGCCCGTGACTTGGGAACGTTCTCGGGCCGGACCGCCGGCGTCTGGGATGCGCGGCTCCGCTGAAACGCCAGCGTGAGGTCGGCATCGACGGCCTCCTGCGAAACACCGGGCCGGCGCCGGGCCAGCATTTCCAGCCAGGAGAGGTTGTGGCCCGTGAAATACCGATCGCCGAAGCCGTCGAACGCCCCCGATGTGATCGGAATGAACGCGTCGATCGCCCGGAGGGACGTCCCGCTGAATCCCTTAGGCGCGACACCGATGATGATGTATTGGCGGGAGCCGATGTAGAGCTGCTTGCCGAGGACGGCGCGATCTCCCCCGAAGGCGGACTGCCAGAACCCGTAGCCCAGCACGGTGACCGACGCGCCGTTGGGGGTACGGTCCTCCGATTCGGTGAAGAAGCGCCCCACCACCGGACTGATGTCGAACAGCGACCAGTACTCCGCGCTGGCGAGCGTCACGCCGCGCTGCCGTGCGCCGTCACCCAGGCCGACGACGGCCTGATCGTCATCGAAATAGGCGGCGGACGCGGCGAGGGTTCGGCTGTCTGCGCGGAGGTCGAGATAGCGCTGGTAGCTGATGTTGTTGTCGAGCCGCTCGCCGCCGTCCTCGGTGGGGCGGCGGAGATACACGCGACCGGTCAGGGCAGGATCCTTGAGGAACGCCGGAGGCCGGACCATGATGCGGTCCACGATGCCGAACATCGTGGCGTTGGCCCCGATGCCCAGGCCGAGCGTGGCGATGACCAGCGCGGCAAAGCCGGGTGCCCGCCGGAAGCCGCGGAGGGCATAGCCCAGGTCCTGCGTGAAGTCTGCTAAGGTGTTCGCGCGCCGCGCTTTCATTCGCCGCTCCCGGTCCAATCGCGCCAGTTTCGCGCGGGTGACTCGTTGGTCTCCGAAGCGCCGCAGGGCCTCGAGCCGCGCGGCGTCCGGCGCCAAACCACGCGCCGCCAGGGCGCGGGTTTCCTCGTCGAGATGGAACTCGATCTCGGCGTCGATCTCCTGTTCCACGGTCGGCGGTCGCACCACCAGCCGGAACAGCCGGGTCAGCCCCGGGATGGCCACAGACTATCGCGCCGCCGCCACGCTGGTGGCGTGCAGCACCTTGAACACCGCGTCGGCGTACCGGGACCAGCGCGCGGTCTCGTGCCGAAGCTGTCGCCGGCCGGCATCGGTCAATTCGTAGTACTTGGCTTTGCGGTTGTTGTCGGAGAGGCCCCATTCCGCCTCGATGAGACCCCGTTTCTCGAGGCGATGGAGCGCGGTGTAGAGCGCGCCGTCTTCGATGTTGAGGTCGTCTTCGGTGGTGGCGCGGATCCAGGTCGCCACCGAGTGGCCGTGACGCGCGCCCCAGGAGAGGGCCTTAAGCACAAGGACATCCAAGGTTCCCTGTAGCAGGTCAAGTTCGGCTCGAGGCATATGGTCCCCAGAAGTGTTCAGGGGAAGTATTCAGGGGAGCTGGGTATTTGTCAAGAAGGGACAGGCTTTGGGTGTCAGGAATCAGGATTCAGGTGTCAGAATGAATGCGGGATTCTGGCGCATCACGCAGACGTGGGATACCTAGCCTGGTCGACGACGCGGGTAGGATCGTGTATGACTGCACCTGCGAAATCCAGCATTCGGTCTCACCGCGATCTCGTTGTTTGGCAGAAAGCGCTCGCGCTGGCCGACGAAACCTATCGTCTCACGGAATCGTTCCCCAAACGCGAAGTGTATGGCATGGCTGCGCAGATGCGAGCGGCTGCTGCCTCAGTCCCAGCAAATATCGCGGAGGGGCATGGGCGCCGAACAACCGGAGACTACCTGCGGTTCTTGAGCATCTCGAATGGCTCGCTTCGAGAACTCGACACCTACCTCGACCTTTCACGAATGCGGAAATACGCCTCGGACGCCGCGCTCGATGCCATGCGCTCGAGGGTTGATGAAATCGGGAGGATGCTGGCCGGTCTCAGCAAGGCACTCCGCCACAGGGCAATTCCCTGACCCCTGACCCCTGACTCCTGACCCCTGACTCCTGACTCCTGACCCCTTGCTACTCCTCCCTCAGCGCCACAATCGGATCCACCCGCATCGCCCGGCGCGCCGGTAGCCAGCTGGCCAGGAGCGCCACGCCACCCAGACCCACCGCGACCGCCCCGAACGTCGCCGGATCGTTGGGATGAACCCCGAACAGCAGCGCCGAGAGCAGCCGGGCCCCTCCGAAGGCGCCCACCACGCCGAGAACCAGTCCGGCGGTCACCAGGCGGGCGCCCTGGCCCATCACCAGCCCGCGCACGCTCTGCCGGTCCGCCCCCAGGGCCATGCGTATCCCGATTTCCCTGGTGCGCTGCGCCACCGTGTAGCTCAGCACGCCGTGCACGCCGACCATGGCGAGCAGCAGTGCCACGCCGGCAAAGACCCCCAGCACCAGCATAGTGAAACGCCGCTGTGCGGTGGTGTGGGAGAGGGTTTCGTTGAGCGACTCCATCGCGTAGAGCGGCACGTCGCTATCGATTTCCCGGACGATTCTCCGGAGCGTCGGGCCGAACTCCGCCGGATCTCCGGTGACCCGTACCAGGATGCTCCCGTTGGGAATCGGCGCCTGTCCGGAGGGCAGATAGATCGCGGGCGAGGCTGCCTCCGATAGACCGTGGAATTTTTCATCGGCCAGGACCCCGACGATCGTCCGCTCCGTCCCCCACAGTTGGATGCGCTGTCCCAGCGCGGGTCGGTCTCCGAAGAACCGGCTCCGGGCAGCCTGGTTGATCGCGAGCACCGGTGGGGCGCTCAGGTCGTCGGCATCACTCAGGGGCCGGCCCTCGACCAGAGGCACCTTCAACGTCGATTGATACCCCGCATCCACCATGCGGATCGAGGGCTCGGGCCAGTCCGCCGCCTCGGCTTCCCGCCCCGGGACGGTGATCGAGCTGGTATACCCTGCCTCGAGCGGGTGAGCACCGGCAATAGCGACGCTGGTGACGCCGGGAGCCGCCGCGACGCGTCGATGTACCTCCGCGCCGAATTGCCGAATCAGCTGCCACTGAGGAAAGTCGGACCTGCGTTGCGGATACTTACTGGGCAACTGGAATTCCGCTTTCAGGACCCCCTCCGTCTGGAATCCCGGATCCACCTGGTACAAACGCCAGAGACTCTTGATGAGCAGGCCCGCCCCCACCATCAGCATGACAGCCAGCGCCAGCTCGGCCATCACCAGCGATGACCTGAAACGCCGGTGCGTTCTCCCCGCAGAAGCACCGCGTCCCGATTCGGCCTGCAGGGCCAGGTTGGGCCCCCGGCGGCGGGCCTGGACTGCCGGCACGATGCCGAAGGTCACGCCAACGGCGAGAGTGAGACCCAGGGTGACCGCGAGCACTCTCGCATCAATTCCCACGGCGCCCACGCGCGGGATGCTCCCCGGCGCCAGTGAGAGCAGCACCTGGAGCCCGGCGAGCGCCAGGACAATCCCCACCAGCGCGCCGGCACCGGTGAGCACCGCGCTCTCCACCAGGAACTGGCGGGTCAGCCGGCCGGCACTGGCACCCAGCGCGGCACGCACTGTCACTTCCCGCATCCGGGCCGCCCCCCGCGCCAGCAGCAGATTGGCCACGTTGGCGCAGGCAACGAGCAGCACTAGCGCCACCGCACCTACCAGCACAAGCAGCGCGGGCTTCACGCCGCCGAACACCACCGCCGAGAGCGCCTCCACATGAGCGCCGCGCCCATCGTTGGCATCGTGGTAGAGCCGCTCGAGATCGGCCGTGATCCCGGTCATTTCCTCCTGGGCGAGACCAACCGTGGTTCCCCGCGCCAGGCGGCCCATGACGAAGATCGGATGGTTGCCGCGGTCGGCCGAGCGGTCGGCTTGCAGGGGGATCCATACATCGACCCGGGATCGGCCGCCCTGATCGGCGAAGCCGCGCCGGTACGCCGCCATGCCCAGGATCTGCAAGGTGCCGAAGTCGGCCGACGCCGGTAGGACCCCGATGATCGTGAACGGCGATTCGCCGAGACGGATCGACGAGCCTACGACCTTCGGATCGCGGTTGAAGCGTTCGGTCCACATCGCATCGCTGATCAGCGCCACCGACGGCCCGTCGCGACGGTCCTGCTCCGCGGTGAAGCCGGCGCCGATGATCGGCTGGATGCCCACCATGGGAAGGAACTCATGGCTCACCCAGAGCGCGGCCAGACGGGCCGGGTCCCCCGACCCCACCGTGGCGGTCACCGTGATAGGAGAAAACGCGGCCAGCTGCTCGTAGCGCTTGCTCCGCTCCTGAAAGTCGAAATAATCGGGAATGGATGCCGGCTCCCGAAGCGTGCCGCTCTTGCGATCGGTCTCCCACACCATGGTCAGCCGGCTCACGTCGTCGAACGGCGCGGGACGGAGCAGCACGCCGTCCACCACGCTGAAGATCGCGGTGTTCGCCCCGATGCCCAGCCCGAGGGTAAGCACGACGGCCAGAGTGAATCCAGGAGTGCGTGCCAGGGAGCGCACGGCTTGTCTGAACTCCGCGATAAGGTCGCGCATGGTCAGCCGAGAGTTAATGGTGTGATTTGGAGACTGGGGAAGCGCCGGCTGCCGCCTGCGCGAGTCCAGACGCTCGGCCGCAGCGCTGCGCAATAGATCGAACACCAGGCGAATCCGCTCGGGGACAGCACCCACGCCCCGACCCGCATCCCGCCACGCGTCGCGGAAGAGGAGCAGGACGTCCTCGCCGAACTGGCTCCGGAACGCGGCGGGATAGAACCGCAGTGCAAGGAACCCGAGCAGCTTCACGCGTGTCTCGGGCGCGACAGCACACGTTTGCTGCGGGCCAGCTCGACCAACCGGGCGTGGCGAGCCGCCTCGGCCGCCATGGCCCGGCCGCCCAGCGCCGTGAGCCGGTAGTAGCGGCGGCGCTGGTCATCGAGGCCCGGGTCGGGCCGCCGACCGCTTTCCTGGACCAGACCCAGGGCCAGCAGCCGTTTCAGCGCGCCGTACAGCGTGCCCGGCCCCAGTCGAATACGTCCACTGCTCTCCTCGGCCACCTCGCGCATCAGCGCGTAGCCGTGGCGGTCCCCTTCGGCGAGGGCGAGCAGGATGTGGAACCAGGCGGGCGGCAGGGGAAGCAGATGAGCAAGCGATGCGTCATCCATGGGCACCTTGGCCAATCGGTCGGTGGTCACTGTATCGTATGCCGATATAGTAGCCGTGTCAAGCTCCCTGCCCCTTGTCGTCGCGAGGCCCGAAGCGATCTCCAGAGTGCTTCGCAGCCGCCGGCGGCTCGCAATGACCGGTGCTTCGTCTACTCCGAACGCAGGGCCACGATGGGGTCCACCCGCATCGCTCGCCGAGCCGGTATCAGCGTAGCCAGAAGGGCTACGCCGACCAGACCGATCGAGACGACCCCGAACACAACCGGATCGGCGGCCTTGGTCTGAAAGAGCTGGGTGGACATGACCTTGCCGAGCCCGAGCGCGCCGCCCACACCGAGCGCGATCCCGACCCCGGCAAGGATGAGTCCCCGGTTGAGCACCAGGCGGAGCACGTTGCCGGTCTCTGCTCCCAGTGCCATCCGGATCCCCAGCTCTCGGGTCTGTTGCGCCACGGTGTAGGACATCACCCCATAGATACCTACCGCCGCCAGCGTCGCGGCCACTGCGGCGAACAACCCCAACAGAAGCGAAAGAAATCGTGGCTGCGAGGACGAACCGGAAAACCGCTCTTCCATGGCCCGAACGTCGTAGATCGGCTGCTGCGGATCGACCGCGAGCACCAGCTTTCGCACCGCCGGAACCAGCGCAAGCGGCTCACCCCGGGTCTTCACCGCAAAGCCGAGCCCGGTAAAGGGGGCCTGGGCGACCGGCTGATACAACTGCGTGTGTTCATCATCCTTGGGGCTGTTCTGCATCACGTGCCCCACGACGCCCACCACCTCCAACCAGCGGGGCGTCTCGCCTCCTCCATAGCCGACCCGTTTGCCGAGGGCGCTCTGGCCGGGCCAGTATTTCTTGGCCAGCACTTCATCCACAATGGCCACCATCCGCCCGCCGGCCGCGTCGCTCGCGTCGAATTCACGGCCTTCCTTGACGGGAATCCCCATCGCCGCGAAGTACCCGGGGGTGACCGTGCGGAAGTCACCCCAGGGCCCGTTGGCCTTGGGCGGCGGCTGATATCCCTCGACCCGGAAGCTCCTGGTCCAGTTGTTGTTGGTCATGGGGAGCGAGGCGTTGCCCCCGACCGCCACGACGCCGGGCAAAGCCGCAAGCTCCTGGCGAACCCGCTCGAAGAACGCGGTTTGCTGCGCCCCTTCCGGGTACTTCGCGTTCGGCAGCGAAATCCCGAAGGTGAGCACCTGCTCGGAGTTGAAGCCCGGATCCACCGACACCCACTTGCGGAAGCTCTTCATCATGAGGCCGGCGCCAATCAGCAGCACGAGGGCCAGCGCCACCTCCGAAACCACGAGCGTGGCCCGAAGGCCCGCGCCGCCATGGGTACTCCGCACACCGTCCTTGAGCATGCCTTGCAGCGCTGGCCGGGCGGCCTGAATCGCCGGCGCAAGCCCGAACACCAGGCCGAGCAGCACGGTGATCGCGCTGGTAAAGAGCAGCACGGTGCCATCGACCCCCACCGCATCCATCCTGGGCAGGTTCACCGGATTGCTGGCGACCAGTCCCCGCACCGCGACATAAGCCAGGAGGAGGCCTCCCGCGCCCCCGATGACCGAGAGCAGCACACTTTCGGTCAGGAGCTGCCGCGCCAAACGCAGACGGCTGGCGCCCATGGCGGTCCGGACGGCGATTTCGCGCTGCCGCGCCGTAGCCCGGGCGAGCAGAAGATTGGCCAGATTGGCGCAGGCGATGAGGAGTACGAATCCCACCGCCCCCATCAGGACGAGCAGAGCGGGCCGCACATTGCCCACCACCTGCTCCGTGGCTGCTTTGGTGTACAGGCCCCAGTCCGAGTCGCGATTGCTGAGCTGATTCTGCCGGACGTCCGCTGCGAGCCGGTCGAGGTCTTTCTGGGCCGCGTCGATCGTGACGCCGGGCTTGAGCCGGGCCACCATGGCCATCCATTCGCAGCCCCAGCAGTTGGGATCGACCTGGTCGGGCGTGAAGGCCAGCGGCTTCCAGATCGCGATTGGATCGGTGCCGAACTGGAAGCCGTTGGGCATCACGCCCACCACCAGGTGGGACTCACCGTTGACGACGAGGCTCTTGCCGATCACGCTCCGGTCCCGCCCGAAATCGCGGGCCCAGAGACCCTCGCTCAGCACCAGTACCTTCTCGTTGCCGAGCTGTTCCTCCTCGGCCGTGAAGCCGCGGCCGGCTACCGGCGCGATGCCGAGGGCGGCGAAGTACTCCGAGGTCACCCGCTGTCCGACCAGCCGCTCGGGCTCCCCGTCCCGGGCAAGATTGGCTTCCCATCCGGTGAACGCGGCGGCCTTCTCGAACACGCGGTTCTGCGCCTGGTAAAACTTGAAACCGGCTCCCGAAACGCCGGCCTTCAGATTGATCGACTTGTAGTCATGACCCACCAGCACCACCCGCTCCGGATCGCCCAGCGGCAGGGGCCGGAGCAACACGCCGTTCACCACGCTGAAGATGGCGGTGTTGGCACCGACGCCCAGCGCCACCGTCAGCAGGGCGGTGATCGTGAAACCGGGGGCTTTGCGGAAACTGCGGAGGGCGTACCGGATGTCCTGCAGCAGCGTCGTCATGACGGTTCCTCAGCGACCGGTGGTGATCCTGATATCCCCAGAGAGCGACTCGAGGTCGAGCCGTGCCGATCCATTGCCCCACGTGGCACTATGGCGGCGGCGGTTGCGGCGGGCGCCATCCTGGCTGGTTGGAAGGTCGGACGAGAACCGGCCGGAAAAAGTTGCCGCGGTCAGCTTCGCGTTGGGACTCTCGGGCAGGGCCACGTCGATGTCGCCGCTGGTTGTGGCAAACTCGTAGCTCCCATCGGCCAGAATCGGCCCACGGAACGTCACCTCGCCGCTGATTGTGTGCCCGTAGACCTCTTTGGCCCGCCCATCCAGAATCTCGACGTTGCCGCTGACCGTCTCCAGCTCGATGGCCGGCCCGGTGCCGCCGGAGAGGCGCACGTCGCCCGAAACGCTACTGAGCTCGAGGTCGCCCTCGAGCCGTTCCCCGAACACGTCTCCGCTCACGGTGCCGATGTGGAGCAACAGGCCGGTGGGCACCCTGACCGTGAAGTTTATTTCGGTGTCATTGCGCTCATGATTCCCGTTCCAATCGGAACTGCACGGGCTCTTCGACTCACCGCCGTCCGATCGGCGGTAGCGATTCCGCTGCTGGGGATAGCGGACGCACAGCGCCACGCCGTTCTCCAGCTCCACCACCTCCATCGTGACGTCCTCCACTTCCCCGTGCCGTCCGGCACGCTTGACCGCGCTTACCTCCACGCCTCGTCCGGAGCCGCCGGTCACCTGAACATTTCCGATGATGTTCTGCAGATAGAACCGCTTGCCCGGGGCCAGGTCCCGCCGGAAGTCGAACCCGGTGCCGGTCTGGGCTGCCACAGCCTGAGCCAAAAGCAGACCGGCGAGGGAGCAGGACAGGAGTCGCATGGCTCAATCCTCCCAGGGCGAGTGGTCGTCGTCATTCTGCTCGTGATCGGGCTTGATTTTCTGTTTCACCCGCTCCCGCTCGAGCCGCCGCTGTTCGATCCGGTCCAGCCGGGCGGTAAGCTCTGCCGGCCGCATCAGGTAGATCGAGCCGCTGAACGTCTCCAGCTCGAGTGTCGCACTGCCGCTGCCGAGCCGGAACGTCTGCCGGCGGCGACTGGGCCGCTCGGACGCCGGCAGGGGAAAGCTGGCCCGCACATCGCCGGAGCCGACCGCGGTCGCGACCGTGGCATTGATGCCTTCCGGCACGGAGACCGCGATGTTTCCGCTGTGGGTGAGCAGGGAGTAGTGCCCCCCGTCGATCACTTTGCCGTCGTAGATCAGCTCACCACTCACGGTCTGGATCTCCAGCGACCGCGCGTCGGACCGTGCCACGACGATGTCACCGCTCACGGTTTCGGCCAGTACGTCGCCGGAGAGCCCGGATGCCTCGATGCTTTCGCTGACGCTGTTGAGCTCGATCCGGCCGCGGGCGTTGGTCAGCACGATCCGGCCCTGCACCGTGGCGAGCTTCACGGTTTCCGCGCCGCCGTCGACGGTGATGTCGCCGTCCAGGGTCTCGACCGAGATCGACCCCCGGCTGCCTTTCACGTCGACGGTGGCGTACATCCCCTCGAGGTTCAGCGCCATCCAGGCCGGCACGGTGATCACGTAGTCCACCATGTTGGCCGGACCGCGATCGGCTTCCGCCTCGAGCGTCAGGACCGCCCCGGCGAGCTGGATGTCGATGTGGGTCCGGCGCGAATGGCTCGCCTGGATTCGGACCTGGTTCCTGTCCCAGGCTTTCACCGTGATGTCGCCGCCCTGGTTCTCCACGTTGAGGCGAGTGCCAGTGGTGACGGCGATCGTGGTGTCGGTGTTGAATCCCTGCGCCGACTGAACGGCCAGCAGAGCCAGCATGGGCAGCAACATGAAATGCTCCTGGTCAGGTTCGCGCGGCGATGGCGTTGGTAGCCGATCGCAGCAGGTTGAGCTTCAGCCGCATGTTGGCGGCAATCTGGCGATTTAGATACAGATTCGCGGGGTCACGTTGGATAGCGGCTCTCGCATCGGCGATGGCCGCGTCAATCTTGCGGAGGTTTTCCTCGACCAGCCGTACCGTCACCGTGTCGAGGCGGCCGCGGCCGGCGGCGAGCACCTGCTCCAGGTCCTGGACCGCGGCGTCGAATTCGCGATCGGCGAACGCCACCGGCAACGTCGAGGGCGAAGGCACCGGTCGCTCAGCCAACGGCGCCTCGACCGCCTTGGGCGAACGCAGGGCCAGCCACACGGCGCCACCGCCGACCGCTGCCATGGCCAGGGACGCCGCGATGAGTGCGGTCCAGCCGAAACGGCGGGGGGAAGGACGGGAGGACGGGAGGACGGGCGGACTGACGGACAGACGGTCAGTCGGTCGGGAGACTCCTATAGGCACAACCTCTGCTTCGTCCAAGCGACTCTCGATGCTCTTCCACAAATCGCGTTCCGGCTTGCGCCCGGCGTAGTGCGGTGCCGCCGCGACGATGGCGCGAAGGTCGGCCAGCACCACGGCGCATGCCGGGCAGCCGGCCAGGTGAGCCTCGAGCCGATTCCGCGAGGCGCTGTCGAGCTCGTCGTCCAGGTAGGCCGAGAGCTGGTTGGTAAACGAGTCAGCCATAGTCCGCTTCCGTTTCAGTTGGCCAGCTGCTGTCGCAGCAGCAACCGGGCCCGGTGAAGCTGGGATCGCGACGTGCCGGGATCGACTTCCAGCATCCGGGCGATCTCCTCATGCTTGTAGCCCTCCATATCATGGAGGACGAATACTTCTCTAGCGCCGGCGGGCAGCCGCTCCACCGCGCCCTCGATCGCGACCCGAAGATCCGGCCGCTCGGCCACGCCGGCGGCCGCGAGCATCAACCCCTCGTCGCTCACCTGACGCTTCCGGATCGTGCCCGAAGACTGGCGGCGGCGCAGGAAGAGATTCACCGCGACTCGATGCAGCCAGGTACCGAACGCGGACTGGCCCGCGAAGGTGTGCAGCTTCTGCCAGACTCTGATGAAGACCTCCTGCACCGCATCCTCCGCGTCGCTGGGATCCAGCAACCACCGGGCGAGACTGTTGACCCGCGCCACATGGCGGTGATACAGCCGCTCGAACGCGTCATGATCGCCGCCGGCAGCGAGCGTCACGTCCTGCCGATCGAGATCGGCGGGGGTCATAGCCAGTTGAGCCTGCAGGGGACTCCCTCCGAGGTCGGCGGCGCCGATCCATCTCTCGCAGCATTGGACACTTGGGAGTGTTCAGGCGTTGGAACGTCGGAATGGCACATCAGATAAGGACAGACATGGCTGGACTTGACCTTCTTATATCATGGTGATATCATTTAACTATCACACTAACGGAGCCCCAAGAACATGATCCGCGAGAAGGTGATTCGCCCGCTTCCCGGCCTTGCGACGCTGCTCGTCCTGCTGCTCGTGCTGGGACTCAACACCTGGCTCTTCGTGGGCGCGGCCGGGAGCGAGAATATCACGCGGGTGCTCCTGACCGCGGGGGTCTTTGTCGTCGCCATGATCATGCTGCCCGGCTTCCTCATAGTACAGCCGAATGAATCCAAGGTGCTGACCCTCTTCGGCCGATACACCGGTTCGGTGAAAGACGCCGGGTTCTGGTGGGTCAACCCGTTCACCAAGAAACTGCGGGTTTCGCTCAAGACCCGGAACTTCGAAACCGCCAAGCTCAAAGTGAACGATGCCCACGGCAATCCGATCGAGATCGGGGCCATCGTGGTCTGGCGGGTCGTCGATACGGCCGAGGCGATGTTCGAAGTGGACGACTTCGAGAACTATGTCCGGGTACAGAGTGAGTCGGCGGTGCGCGCCCTCGCGTCCAGCTACCCCTACGATGCCCACAATACAGACGAAGCTGCGCTCTCCAGCCACGCCACCGAGGTCGCCGCCAACCTGATGCAACAGGTGCAGGACCGGCTGGCCAAGGCGGGCGTCCAGGTGCAGGAAGCCCGGATTGCGCACCTGGCGTACGCCCAGGAGATCGCCCACGCGATGCTGCAGCGCCAGCAGGCCGGTGCGATCATCGCGGCCCGCTACAAGATCGTCGAGGGCGCGGTCGGGATGGTAGAGAACGCGCTCGAGCTGCTCGCCCAGAAGAACATCCTGCACCTGGATGACGAGCGAAAGGCGGCGATGGTCTCGAATCTCCTGGTCGTGCTCTGCGGTGAAAAGGGAACCCAGCCGGTGGTCAACACGGGCACCCTCTACACCTGATCGCGGCGCTGCGACATGCCGGAACGCAAAGCCTTTCTCCTCCGCCTCGATCCTGCGCTGCACGATACGCTGCAGCGCTGGGCCGGGGCGGAGCTCCGTTCCCTCAATTCACAAATCGAATTCCTGCTCCGCCGGGCGGCCCGGGACGCCGGTCGCCTGGTCGATGAACCTCCGACCGAGTCGCCCCCCCTTCCCTAGCGTCCCGCGAGGTGCTTTCGTCAGGCGTTCCCTCCGCAGGAGTCGCCGACCATGCCCCGCTTTCTCACTTCGCTGCTGCTGATGGCCGCGCTGTTCCCGATCGGCCTATCCGCTCAGGACACGGCCAAGCCGGAGCCCAAGCTGAAGCGCCACCCTGACCGGATCTCCATCCAGGAAATCGAGGCGGCGCCCGATGCCGCGGTCACGGCCATGGATCTGGTCGAGCATCTCCGCCCCAACTGGCTCCGGGGTCGCGGCGCAACCAGTGCCACGTTGCAGACGTCGCCCATACAAGTGTACGTCTCGGGTCTGCGCAAAGGAGGACTCAACTCACTGAACGACGTGGCGCGAAGCGCGGTCAAGGAAATCCAGCACCTGCGGGGGACCGACGCGGTACAACGCTTCGGCATGGGTCACGACAGTGGAGCCATCCTGGTAATCCTGAAGTGACCGCGGCCCCGCGGTGGCGCCTGATCGCGGGAATGTGCCTCGGCCTGGCAGCCGGGCCGGCATTCGCCCAGTCCGGCAACACCGGCATTCTCGGCGGTCGGGTCCACTCTGAAGAGCGGGTCGCGGTTCCGCTGGCCGACATCGTCGCTGTGCATACCGACGGCTTCACCCGACGACAGACCAACTCCGACCAGCAAGGCGTATTCCGCCTCGGCTTCCTTCCACCGGGATCCTATCGGCTGACGGTCCGCCGGATCGGGTTTCGGCCGGTGGTGGTGAACGACGTGCTGGTACGCGCCGGCCGGGTCGAGAGCGTAGTCATCACCCTCTCGACCGCCGCCCTCGCGCTCGAGCCGCTGGTGGTACAGGCTGCCGCGATCCAGATCAGCACCGGGGATACGGAGTTCGGCACCCGCCTCACGCCCAGGGAGCTCTCGGTTCTGCCGTTGCCCAACGATGCCAGGGCCCTGGTCGCGTTCACGCCGGGCGCACGGCCCGATCAAATCTGGGGCGCTGCGACGGCACAGGCCAACAACTACCAGCTCGACGGCGTGGCGGTGAACCATCCCGGCCTGGGAGGCGACTTTCTTTCACCCAGCACCAGCTGGATCGAGGAAATCCAGGTGCGTGGGCTCGGCGCGGGAGCCGAGTACGGCAATTTCCAGGGCGGCATCGTCAACATTGTCACCAAGTCGGGAAGCAACCGGCTGCAGGGGGCCTTCCGTACCAGCGCCGAGTCCTGGCATCTGAATGCTACCAATCTCCAGGTGACGGAGCTCGGCTCCGAGCTGTCGCACCGTGCCGAAGTGGACGCCCAGCTCCGCGGACCGATCGTTCGGGACAAACTCTACTTCGCCGTGTTCGGCCAAGTGGTGGACCGCGGGCTTCGCGTGCTCAACAAAGTGCGCCAGGTGCCAGGAGAGTTCTCACCGGCCGAGCCGGGGGAACGGGAGCGGAAGTTCCTGGCCAAGCTGACCTGGCAGCCCACCCCGAAGGACATCTTCAACGGCGCGGTGGGACGCATCGATGCCGACGGCTCACGCTTCGGACAAGACGGATTCCAAAGTCCGGAGGCCACTCTCGACCGGACCTCGCGCACCGTCTTCTACAATCTCTCCTGGCAACGTACCCTCTCCGCACGGAGCTTCCTCGAGGTCAAGCTGGCCGGATACGACGGCACCGATCGGCGCGACGGCTACGTCGGGCCCGGGGTTCCAGGCATCGCGACGCTGCTCGAAGTGAGTCCGCGCCGCTATCAGAACTCGATCTTCCGTGAGTCCCGGGAGCCGTCCAGCATTGCCTTCTCCGCCGCGCTGGACCTCTACGCGCGGATTGCCGGGATGGAGCACCACCTCAAGATCGGAGAAGAGCGTGCCTTCGGGCACTGGAATCATCAGCGGCTGAGAAATGGCGGACTCACCTGGCGTCCCGGTGAGCGGCTCACCCCTCCGGTTTTCGACCCCGCGGTGCCGTCCACCTGGGTCTTCAGCGGCGTGACCACCAGCAGCTGGGGCGGCGAGGTAGACCTGGCGTCCAAGGTGCAGAACAGCGCCGCCTTCCTCCAGGACTACATCCAGGTGACGCCGTGGCTCAGCATCAATCCCGGATTACGCTGGGGCACCTGGGTCGGACAGCTTCGGCAGAACCCGGCCGCCCGAGGCTACTTCACACCGGTCCACGACGACGCACTCGAACCGCGCCTGGGCATCGTGGCGGACCTGAGCGGCAACGGCACGCTGGTAGCCAAGGCGCATTGGGGGATCTTCCACCAGAACATGTTCGCGGCCTTCTTCGACCGCGCGGAAGGCGGGAATGTCTACTCCAACGAGGAGCGGTGGGAGTACACCGGAGCGCCGTTCAGCGATCCGCGAACCACGTTTACGGCCGCGGAGCGGAACGCAAGTTCGGCCTGGCGCAAAGCGCAGACCATCCGGCTCAACGAAGTAGGCCGGGTGGAGAATTTCAAGGAACCCTACATCGAACAGGGAATCCTGGGGCTGGAGAAGGCCTGGGGCAGCCGGATCAAGACCGAGGCCGTGTATGTGCGGCGGCGGAACAAGAACATGGTCGCGGTGACAGACCGCAACATCGCCAACAACTACACCTTCTATGAGAATGTCACCGTTATGGACCGATTCTTCCGCCCGGTCACCAAAGACGGCAAGCCGGTGGTGCTCCCGAAGCTGGCGGTCTCAAACGAGGACATTGTGTACTGGCGGGACCAGTCCATCCCGACCGGCATCTTTGTCATCCCGCCGCACTTCGACGGCGCAGACGGAATCGCCCGGTGGCTGGCGCTCACCTACCAGCCCGACAATGTCCTGACCAATGTGCCGGAAGCCAACCGGCGTTTCGACCAGCTCCAGCTGAGCGCCACGGCACGCTACCCATCCTGGTGGGCCAATGTCTCGGGGACCATCACCCGGCTCCAGGGCAACCTGAACAGCCTGACCGGAACTGACGATTACACCACGTCGGGGGCCGGGCCGTTCGTGCGACTCAACGAGCAGGCGAATTTTTTCGGGAACCTCAACAATCAGAGTGAGGTCGAGGTCAAGCTCGCAACGGGAGGGAATCTCCCCTTCGGGTTCCGCGGCGGGGCGTTCGTAACGTATTTCTCGGGGGACGCCACGACTCCGACGGTTACGATTTCCGACTTGCTGCTGGAATTCGCGCTGCTGGAGGATCCGCTCTCCGGCGTGCCTCCAAGACCCGTCGGGCTTCGGGGTTATTTCTTCCAAACGACCGCCGGCCAGCGGATTTTCGTGCAGCCTCGCGGCTCCTACCGTTATCCCTCCCGGACCTCGCTCGACCTGCACCTGGAGCGCGGCTTTGGATTCGGGAGCACCGAGGTGAGCCTCGCGCTCGACGCCTTCAACGCGTTGGGCGCCAACACGATCTCCGAGATTCAAACCTCGGTCAACGGCAACCTCGACCCGGACGCCTTTTCCCTCTACGGGCAAACCCGGCAACGGGTCCCGCCCCGAACGCTCCGGATCGGGGCGGGCGTGAGGTTCTGAGGACTCACTTTTTCTTCATCGAATCGAAGACCATCCCCAGGAACACATCCGGCTTCATGAAGCCGGAGCCCCAGGTCGCATCCCATTCCGCCGAAGGCTTGGCGGCGATCACCTGCTCCCGGGTCTTACCCTGCTTGATCAGCGCCGCGACTCGGTCGCGGACCTTCACCAGCACATCGCGATAGGCCACCAGCTCGGTCTTGCCGGCGAGCGGCCCGTGCCCTGGAATGACCTTGGTGCTGTCATTCACGTACGGCATGGCCGAGTTCACCGCGTTGATCACCCCTTCGAAGGATCCGCCGCTGGACAGATCGAAGAACGGGTATCGCCCGTTGAAGAAATTGTCTCCCATGTGAATCGTGTTGCCCCGAACGAAGTGCACGAGGGCGTCGCCGTCGGTGTGGGCCGGCGGCACGTGCACCACATGGATGGTCTCGCCGCCGTTGTAGAACGCCACCGATTGGCTGAACGTCACCACCGGAAGGGCGCCCTTCGGGGACGCCGGCACCTTGGAATTGAACGCGGCGATGAACTGCTCGCTGCTCATCCGGGTGCGCACGTTGTCGTGCGCCACGATGATGACGCCGGCGTTGTTCATGTTCTCGTTGCCGCCGCTGTGGTCGCCGTGCCAGTGGGTGTTGATCAGAAAGCGGATCGGCTTGCTGGTGACGGCTTTGACGGCAGCGAGGATCTTCTCGCTCAGCGGAGCGTATTGGTCGTCCACCAGGAAGGCGAAGTCATCCCCGACCGACAGCGCGATATTTCCGCCGGCGCCCAGGAGCATGTACACGCCCGGCCCGGCGGGGATGGTCTGGACCTTCACGGTGTCGTAGTTGGCTTGCGCGGCCACTGGCGCCGCGACGAACAGCAGCGCTGCGGCGAGCATTGCACTTGGTCGAGCGATCATCAGGTACCTCCGGAGCGTTTGGCGAGGGATTGGACCGTGGCGCCGGCGAGCGCCGCGGCGCTCCAGGCCAGCAGCGCCGCCAGCAGGAGCGTGAGCAATATGAGGACGACGGGTGGCTGATTCATCACACCGCCGAGCCGCCCAGCCAGGGAGGCGAACGCACGCTGGTCGGCGCCCCAGTCCAGCAGGAGCCAGACTCCCCAGGCCAAGGCGGCCGCCAACGCCGCGCGGCCCGCGGGAGCGGTGACTCGGGGCAACATGGCACCCCAGAGCGCGGCCACGACCGGGACCGACCACCATCCGAACCGCGCCGCCAGGGCGAAGGCCACCAAAAGTGTCAGGAACGACAGGCCCCGCTTCATTGTGCGGCCGTTCCCGTCAGTCTGAGACGCGCACGGATTCGCTCCGGGCGAATCTGCCCCGGACCCGAAGGGAACAGCAGCGTATCCAGCGCTCCGGCTGCCCAACGCGGAACCCGGTCCTGGAACCATGCACTGGCCGGGTTGCCCGATTGACCACCCGGGAAGATGCCCCACGCGCGTACTTCCGGACCCAGCTCGACCACCATGCGCCAGCTTGCCCCGTGGGCGCCCCGGCCTGCGGAAGGGCTGATCGTCGACGGCCCTCCCTGCACCGACAACCCCATCGATGAGAGCGCGGGCAATCGAAGGAGATGGCTGATGTTGGCGTGGTGGGCATTGGACCAGAGCCAGCCATCGCCTTCCGGCGGGCCGTACTCGGACACTGCCCACCGGTATCCTTCGACCAGCGCGCGCGCCAGTATCTCGTCTCGAGTCTCGATCTGCGGGGTCTGTCGATTGTCCCACCACGCGCTGGCTGAATCGGAGAGGAGCTCCAGGAGCACTGCGTCGGCCGGTTGCGCCACCGGCCGGGGCGTCGTGTTGACATCCGTAGCGACTGGGGCCGGAAACAGCTCGTCCCACACGAGCGACGGGAGCGCGCCCATCGCCGCCTCGAAGAGGGCCGCGCCGCGATTCTCCCGCGAGTATTTCCGATCCCAGTCGCGGAGCAGCCCGGCCGCCCGCGCCAGCTCAGCGGAGTCGGTAGTCCGTGCGGCCTGACCACCGGCCGCGGCGAGGAATGCCGGCACGAATCGATCGGCGCGTGGGCTGCCGGGATCGGTCTGGTAACGGCGCATGGCGTCCGGAGTGACCGCGGTGTCGCTCCGGAGCAATTGGTTGATGCGTATCGCGCGCCACGGCGAAGGCCAATTGGCCCCGAGGTAGCGCGGGTTCACCCGCGGGTCCACCGGCTGCTGATTGGCCGAAACGAGTAATCCCTGGGCAGGATTCAGCGAGAACGGATACTCACCGAGCGGGACATACCCGGTCCAATCGCTGGCGGAGGCACTTCCGTCACGCAGGGTATCGCCCCGGCCGCTTCCAGGACGAATGGGATAGCGGCCGGTGGAGCGGATGGCGATCGTGCCGGCGCGGTCGGCCACGATGCCATTCTGGGCCGGCGCCACGAACTCTTTCCAGCCATCGAGCCACTCGGCGACCGAGCCGGCGCGATCGAGACGGAGAAAATCCTCTCCGCCGCTCGACTCGAACGGCGTCCAGCGAACGGAGACCCAGCGCGCACCGTCCTTCCCCATCGGTCCCCGGTGGGTGAAGTAGAGGGTGTCGGTTCCGAGCACCTGGTCGCGGCGCCCGCGAAGCGACTCGACCCGCCGCTCCACCGGCTTCCATTCCCCATCCACCCGGTACCGTCTCGGGCTCACCGAATCGTCCACCGTCTCCACATAGAGGTCGCGGACATCGGCGCCGGTGTTGGTGAACGACCACGCGACGTTTCGATTGAAGCCGATGATCACACCGGGCGATCCCGGAAAGGTGACGCCCGCGACGTCGAGCCCGCCGGCCACGTTCAGATGGATCTCGTACCAGATCGAAGGAATGGTCAGCTCGAGGTGCGGGTCGCCGGCGAGCAAGGCATAACCCGCCGCGGTGCGCGCCGGACCGACCGCCCAGTTGTTGCTGCCGATGGCCGCATCGTCTCCCGGCGGGCGCGGAGTCACACCGAACGCCGAGTCGAGAGCCGCACGCTCGGCGAGCGCGAGAACGACCGTGGTATCGGGAGCTCCGGGCCCGGGGAACGGCCGGACCAGATCGTAGCGTGGCACCGGCAGCCCGTTGGGCTGAATCGGCTCCTGAATCGGGCTGTTCACCGGAAAGAGTGCTTCGGTCGCGGCGGCGCCGACCAGCGAGCGGACCCGGAGCTTGCTCAGGGTCTCATCCTCGTAGGCGAGGGTGAGCGCCATCTGGTTGAAGAAGTGAAAGGTGTGCAACGGCTGCCACGCTCTGGGACGCGCTCCCAGCAGCCGATACTCCAAAGGCAGGTCGGCGGACCGCATGCCGGCGATCCAGGCGTTCACTCCTTCGGAATAGGCCCTGGCCGCCCGAAACAGCAGGCTGCCAGTGTCAGCGGCGGCAAAGAGCCGCTCGGCGCTCCAGGCGAGTCCGCGGCGTCGCGCGGCGCGATCCGCTTCGAGCGCCCGGGCACCGACCAGCTCCGACAAGGTGCCCCCTGCGGCCCGTGTAGAGAGCTCCATCTGGAACAGCCGGTCCCGGGCCAGGAGGTATCCCTGCGTCCGCCAGACATCTTCCTCGGTCTGGGCAAACACGTGGGGCACACCGCGGTCGTCGAATTCCACTTCCACCGGCGCACGCAGGCTTGCGATGGTCGCCTCGGACCGGGAGGGAAGCGAGGCGGTGCGCGCCATCGCCCAGGCGCCGTTGGCAGGATCAAGGAAGGGACCGAGGGCCGGTGCAGGTCCGATCGGTCGTGCGGCCGCGTAGAGCGCGGCGAGCAGGAGCGCGAGGGCGAGGAAAAAGCGTGGCATGGAGGGCGGCCCATAGGTTCACCCGGCGGCCACCGGGTGTCAAGCCGCGATCGGGCCGAATCGCGCCTATATTCGCAGACCCAGTCACCCCGAGCACCCGATGCGCCGTACTCTCCTTATCATGGCGGCCCTGAGCGCGTGTGGTCCAGGCACGCCACCGCCGGCCGGGCCGGTCCCGACCCGATTCCCCAATCCCACGGTCGATTTTGGCGACTTCGACCTGATCATCGCCAACGGGCGCATCGTCGATGGCAGTGGAGCCGCCTGGTTTTACGGAGACCTGGCCATTCGAGGGGACCGCATCACGCAGGTGGTGCCGCGGGGCGTGCTGTCGCGGACCCGCACCAAGCACTGGCTCGACGCCGCCGGC
>Ga0070699_100001025_pt1 | contig 25973 bp, 21 predicted proteins | sample KBSK1503metaG_FD_65473 | JGI IMG/M metagenome (GOLD analysis project Ga0070699, IMG submission 65473) | Corn, switchgrass and miscanthus rhizosphere microbial communities from Kellogg Biological Station, Michigan, USA - KBS K1-50-3 metaG | ecosystem: Host-associated > Plants > Roots >...
CCCGCCGATGCGATTGTCGACTCCGGCCTGAAGCGAACCGTGTTCGTCGAGCACCGCGCCGGTGTCTTCGAGCCTCGCGAAGTCGAGACGGGCTGGCGCCTCGGGGGACGCGTGCAGATCGTGAAGGGCCTCAGCGCCGGTGAGCGCGTCGTCGCCGCCGGCAGCTTCGTCGTTGACGCCGAACGCCGCATCCGCAGCAGTATCCCAGACGACCGGTCACGGCCGTGATCGCGGCCGTCATCGAATGGTCCGCACGACATCGCGCCGCCGTCGTGATGGCGGCCATCCTCGCAGCGATCGCCGGCGCGTGGTCGATGATCCACGTTCCGCTCGACGCGCTCCCGGATCTCAGCGACACACAGGTGATCGTCTACTCGCGCTGGGACCGCAGCCCGGACGTCGTCGATGCGCAGGTGACGTATCCGATCGTGACGGCGCTACTCGGCACGCCCCGAGTGAAAACCGTACGCGGCGTGTCCGACTTCGGCTATTCGTACGTGTACGTCATCTTCGAGGACGGCACCGACATCTACTGGGCGCGGTCGAGGATTCTCGAGTACTTGTCGCCCGTGTTGTCGCGCCTTCCGCAGGGCGCGACGACCGAGCTCGGTCCCGACGCGACCGGACTCGGATGGGTCTTCCAGTACGTCCTCGCGGACGAATCTCACTCGCACACGCTCGCGGAGCTCCGCTCGTACCAGGACTGGTATCTCCGGTATCACCTCAAGAGCGTTCGCGGCGTCGCCGACGTCGCGTCGCTCGGCGGCTACGTGCGGCAGTACCAGGTGAACGTCGATCCCAACCGACTGAGGGCTTACGGTCTGCCGATCGGCCGCGTGGTCGAGGCGGTCCGACGCGGCAACAGCGACGTCGGCGGCCGCGTGATCGAATTCGGGGGCGCCGAGTACATGGTGCGCGGCCGCGGCTACGCTCAATCGGCAGCCGACCTCGAGAACATCGCCCTCGCCGCGACCGACGGCGGGACGCCGGTCCGCATCAAAGACGTGGGCGACGTCGTGCTCGGCCCCGAGCTGCGCCGAGGCGCGACGGATCTCGACGGCACCGGCGAAGCCGTCTCCGGCATCGTTGTCATGCGCCACGGCGAGAACGCGCTCGACGTCATTGGCCGCGTGAAGGCGAAGATCCGCGAAGTCGAGGCTGGATTGCCGGCCGGCGTGAAGGTGGTGCCGATCTACGACCGCTCCGATCTGATCAAGAAATCGATCGACAACGTCACGTCGACGCTCGTCGAGATCATGATCACCGTGGCCGTGGTCATCCTCGCCTTTCTGTGGCATGTGCCGAGCGCGGTCATCCCGATTCTGACGATTCCGCTCGCGGCGCTGGCCGCGTTCGTCCCGTTCCGCATGGCGGGTGTCACGGCCAACATCATGTCGCTCGGCGGCATCGCCATCGCCGTCGGCGCGATGGTCGACGCATCAATCGTCGTCGTCGAGCAGACGCACAAGAAGCTCGAACGGTGGAAAGAGAGCGGCGGCGGCGAAGATTATCGAACGGTCGTGATTGGCGCGATGAAGGAAGTCGGGCCGTCCAGCTTCTTCGCGCTCCTGCTGATTGGCGTGTCGTTCCTTCCCGTGCTGACGCTCGAAGGACAGGAAGGACGGCTGTTCACGCCGCTCGCGTACACGAAGTCGCTGTGCATGGTGGTTGCCGGCGTGCTCGCGATCACGCTCGATCCCGCGCTGCGGCTGCTCTTGACGCGTGTTCGCCGGTTCGATTTTCGTCCGGCGTGGATCTGCAAGGCGGCGAATGCCGTCGCCGTCGGCACGATCCATTCCGAAGAGGAACATCCGATCAGCCGCCGGTTGATCCGCGTCTACGAACCGATCGCCAACTGGTCGCTGCGGCGACCGTGGATCGTCATCGGCATCGCGGTGGCCGCGCTGATTGTCACGATACCGATCTATCAGCGCCTCGGCTCGGAATTCATGCCGCCGCTCGACGAAGGCACGATCTTCTACATGCCCTCCACGGTGCCGGGCATCTCGATCGCCAACGCCGAGAAGTTACTGCGATCGAGTGATCGCCTCATCAAACAGTTTCCCGAAGTGGACCGCGTGCTTGGCAAGACCGGCCGCGCCGACACGCCGACCGACCCGGCGCCGCTCTCCATGCTCGAGACCATCATCACCCTGAAACCGACATCCGAGTGGCGCACGGTGCCGACATGGTACTCGCCCTGGGCGCCTGAATGGGCGCGGCGAGTGCTCCGTCGAATGACGCCCGATCACATCTCGCAGGAAGAGTTGGTACGCGAGCTCGACGAAGCGGTCGACATACCCGGTCTATCGAACGCCTGGACCATGCCGGTGAGAGCGCGAACCGGAATGTTGACGACCGGCATCCGCACGCCAATCGGCCTGAAGATCTCCGGCGGTGATGTGGCCACCATCGACGCGATCGGCTCGAGGGCGGAAGCGATTCTGTCGCGCGTCCCAGGAGCGCGCCGCGCGTTCGCCGAGCGGATCGGCTCGGGGCTGTTTCTGGACATCACGTGGAACCGTGAGCAGATCGCCCGGTATGGCCTGAGCATCGACGATGCGCAGACGATCGTCCAGAACGCCATCGGCGGCGAGAACGTGACGACGACGATCGAGGGACGCGAGCGCTATCCCGTGAACGTGCGCTACATGTCCGACTTCCGGAGCGACGTCGGTGAGCTCGCGCGCCTGCCAATTCCGACATCGTCCGGGCAGCGACATGTGCCGCTCGCACAGCTCGCGACGATCGCCGCGGCCACCGGTCCTGCGATGGTGCGCAGCGAAAACGGACTGCTGACCGGCTACGTCTACGTCGACCTCGCGGGCCGCGACGCGAGGAGCTATGCGAAGGAAGGGGGGCGTCTGCTTTCGAGGAGCCTGACGCTTCCGCCCGGGTACACGATTTCGTGGAGCGGTCAGTACGAGGACCTGCAGCGCGTGACCGAGCGGCTGATGGTCGTGGTGCCGGCGACGGTCGTGCTCATGCTCCTCTTGCTGTACCTCAACACTCGATCCATCGCGAAGACATTCATCGTTGCGCTCGCAGTTCCCTTCTCGGCGATTGGCGCCGTCTGGTTCCTCTATCTGCTCGGCTACAACATGAGCGTCGGCGTGTGGGTCGGGTTGATCGCGCTCGTCGGCGTCGACGCGGAGACAGGCGTCTTCATGCTGCTCTATGTCGATCTCGCCTGCGAGCAGGCCAGGCGGGAAGGACGGCTGCGCTCGCGCGCCGCCCTTCAGGAGGCGATCGTGCAAGGAGCCGTGAAGCGCCTGCGGCCGAAGGTGATGACGGTTGCGACGATGTTCTTCGGCTTGCTGCCGATTATGTGGGCGTCCGGCACGGGATCGGACGTCATGAAACGAATTGCCGCGCCGCTCGTCGGCGGCATCCTCACGTCATTTCTCCTCGAGCTCGCCGTGTATCCACCTCTTTATCAGATCTGGAAGTGGCGCGACCTGAAGCGCACGCCGCCCTTGTAGCCGAAGCACGGGCCGGACAGGCAGGAAAGGGAGGATTGGATTCCTGCCCATCCCGCCCATCCCGCCATACGTCGTCAGGACCGCCGTCGTAGAATCCGTGATCATGGACATCAGATCGATGGTTGCAATGCGTTCCCGCCGGCTTGCTCTCGTCGCCGCGCTCGGCGCCGTGTTGACCGCCGGCGGAACGGCGCAGGCGCCGCCGCAGCGTCCGTTCGGCACGCTTCGCGAGCAGGCCGCGATGCAGCAGCAATGGCTCCGCAAGCGGCTCGACACCTTCCTTCCGTCGCTGATGCGCAAGCACGGCGTCGACATGTGGGTCGTGCCGATGCGCGAGTACAACGAAGATCCGGTGTTCTCCGCGCTCGTCTCGCCGGACACCTTCGCGGCGCGTCGCCGGACGATTTACGTGTTCTTCGACAAGTGCGCATCGACCGGCGCTCCGCCGTCGGCGACGTGCATGGAGCGGATTGCGCTTGGCGGCACGTCACAGGGCGGCGTCTTCGAAGCGCGCCGTTCGATGCGAGCGGCCGCTTCGAACGTCGGACGCGGTCAGCAGGCCGAGTTGTGGGGAGACGAGCAGTGGCTGGCGCTGAAAGCCGTCGTGGAGGAGCGCAACCCGCGCGTCATCGGCATCGATCGATCGACGGTGTTCGCGTTCTCCGACGGGCTCTCGAGCGGCGAGTTCAAAGGGATGAGCGCGGCCCTCGGCGAGAAGTGGACCGCGAGGTTCCGTGACGCCGAAGGGCTGCCGCTCGAGATGTCGGCCGTCCGCCTGCCGGAGGAAGAGGCGTTCTTCGGTCGGATGCAGGAGCTCGTGTGGTCGCTGACGCAGGAAATGTTCTCCTCGGGCACGATCACGCCGGGCACGACGCGCCCCAGCGATCTCGCATGGTGGTGGCGTCAGCGCCTCAACGATCTGGGGCTGGGCACCTGGTTCCAGCCGACCGTTGACGTGCAGCGCAAAGGCGTCACCGAGGAGAAGCTCGGAGAGGATCCGATCATCGAGCGGGGCGACGTGCTGCACTGCGACGTCGGCATCACCGTCGCCCGGCTGAACACCGACACTCAGCACCTGGCGTACGTCCTGCGGCCGGGAGAAGACGATGCGCCCGAGGGGCTGCGCAAGGCGCTCGCCAATGCCAACGCGCTCCAGGACATGACGATGGAGGAGATCAGACCGGGACGGACCGGCAACGAGATCCTCGGCTCGACGCTGGCGCGCATGAAGGCGCGCGGCATTCAGGGGAGCGTCTACACGCATCCCATCGGACTGCACGGTCACGGCGCGGGACCGCTCATCGGCCTCTGGGACTATCAGGACGGCGTGGTCGGCCGCGGCGACGCGAAGGTCATTCCGAGCATGTGGTTCTCGATCGAGCTGCAGGCGACAACGCCGTTGCCGGAGTGGGGCGGACAACCGGTGCGGATGGCTCAGGAAGAGGATGCGGTCATCGGAGCGGACGGGAAAATCCGCTGGGCCCTCAGGCGCCAGGACCGGTTGTTTCTCGTGAGATAACCCTCGTCTCAACTCAGCCAAAAACGAAACTTCCATTGCATTGTTGACGACCAGGCCCACGGGCGACCGGTCACATGCGTCAGGAGAAAGTCGAAAGGCTGCAACCACTTGTGCGTAGCCGTCCGGATGGCAACTCGCTTGATGCCTTCAGGTGGTCGCCCCAGTGGAGGGCTGTCCTATGCCTATGCCTAGACTCCTCATCGCCATTCCGATCACCGTGCTGACCGTCGGTGCGTCTCAGGCTTGCGCCACGAAGAATTTCGTCAGGTCGAGCGTCGGCGACGTCGACGACAAAGTCGAGGCCGTCGGCCGCTCTCTCGAGCAGACGCAGGAACGAACCCGCAGGAACGAACAGAAGATCGCCGAGGTCGACGGAAAAGCACAGGCTGCGGATGAGACCGCCCGCAGCGCGCACGCCATCGCCACCGAGGCCGAGCAGTCGGTTCGAGCGACCGATGCGCGCGTCGACTCGCGTCTGCAGGCGATGGACAAGGCGTCCAAACGGCTCGTCTACGATCTCGTGCTGAGTGAGCAGGAAGGAAACTTCACGTTCGGACGGCCCGATCTGCCTGCGGCCGCGAGAACGAGCATCGACGGCCTCATCAAGCAGCTCAAACAGGATCCCAAGACTATCTTCATCGAGATCGAGGGGCATACGGACAATGTTGGTCCCGATGCCGTAAACCGACGGTTGGGCCAGGCGCGAGCTGAGGCAGTCCAGCGGTATCTGTACGAGCGGTACCAGATTCCGCTGCACAAGATGAACGTGATCAGCTATGGCGGTGAGAAGCCGGTCACGACGAACTCGACGAAGATGGGACGCGCGCAGAACCGGCGCGTGGTGATCCGGATCGTCGCGTAGAATGGCACTTGCCAAATCGGAAACGTTGCCTATATTAAGTGCCGCTGGCGCAATCGTCGTCGAGCAGACAAGTCGAAGAGGGTGAACAACCCATTTCAGACTTGACCGCGAGACGGTGGTTGCGCCGGTTCTCTTTTTGAGCGCTCTTCATTCACGCCAGCCACGTTCTTCTCATCTCTTACTGACGCGTCACGCGTCCGACTTTGTGGGTTCCACGCCCAATCTGTAATCGCCACAGTCGCAGTCGCAGCGAAACCATGTGATTTCAGGCGCAAAGCGCATGGGTATTCCGATTGCCTCAGCCGTATGTGTGCGGATCTCACCCGTCGGCCGGGCGGCGCTGACCCTCATGCTCCTCGTCACGTCGGCCAGCCGCGTCCATGCCCACACGACCGAGTCCCCTGATGCCGTCACGCAGGAAGTGAATCGCTGCCTGAACCTCGTTCGCGTCGCCGCGTCGCGGCGTCATCAGCACACGAAGTCAGTGGTCGCATTGCGTCCTCGCATCAGCCGAATGGTTTAACCGTCCCGTTCGAGAGAGACCTCCCATTCACAGAAAATGTCGGCGTGACGGCATGGGCCGACGGGTCCCTCGGTATAGTCGCCCACAACGACGAGCACGATCCGCCGTCGAAGTAGACGCATGGTCACCGCCGACGATTTCCGCCGCATCGCGCTCGGGATGAGCGGGGCCATCGAGCGCGCCCACATGGGCCACCCCGATTTTCGCGTGAACGGCAAAATCTTCGCGACGCTGCACGCCGACGACAAGCACGGGATGGTGAAGCTCGCTCCCGACGAGCAGCGCGAGTTCGTGCGCGCGCATCCCGAAGCGTTCGTCCCCGAGAACGGCGCGTGGGGACGCCAGGGATGCACGCGCGTTCGGCTCGCCGCGGTCGACGAAGAGACATTGGGTGAAGCGATGACCCTCGCGTGGCAGAACCATTCCACGGACAGTGCAACTCATCCGTTGAAGTCGCGGAAAACAGCGCCGCGCCGCCGTAAAGGCTGAGACGTCCGCGTGGCACCTTGCTTGAACCTGCGGCCGGAGAGGTCGGAGGTCGGTTCAAGGAGGGTGGTATGCGGAGCTTGATTCGAGCGCTGCTCGCGATCGTCGTGATCGGCTTCATCGCATTCTTCGCGCTTGGGTGGTGGACCGGTTCGCGGCCCTCGCGGACCGCCGACAAGCCGACGGCGACGAGCGGAACCATCGACACGGCGGCGGCGCGGGAGCGCGGCGCGGAGATCGGCGAGAAGGCTGCGGTCGCGACCGCCAAGGTGCAGGAAACGGTCAACGAGGCGCGCGTGACCGCGAAGATCAAAGCCAAGATGGCGCTCGATGACTCGGTGAAGTCGCGCGCAATCGACGTGACGACCAATGGATCGACCGTGACGTTGAGCGGGAAGGTCGGCTCGGTTGCCGAACGTGACCGCGCCGTCCGGCTTGCACGCGAGACGGACGGGGTGACGAAGGTCGTCGATCGCTTGCAGGTTGAGCGATAGACCTCCCGAACGACCCGCGGCGTTGACAATAGGCATATATCTGCCTATTCTTTGGGCGTGCGGCGCAAATCCGGTGCGCTTGTTCCGCTCGAAGTCGCGATTTGTCAGGCAGCGGTGGCGTTGCGCCGCCGCGGCGCCACCGAATTCCACGGCTACGAAATCGCCAAAAGGCTCGCAGACGCGGCTGACGCGCGGCTGCTGACCGCATACGGGACGCTGTACCGCGCGCTCGGCCGCCTCGAGAAGATGGGATTGCTCCGCAGCCGCTGGGAACATCCCGAGATTCCGGCTCGCGAGAACCGTCCCGGCCGGCGGCTATACGAACTGACGGCGCTCGGCGAGGCGGCTGCCGATCGCGCGAGAAAGCAAGCTGCCGCGCGCGCGCCAGCGCGGACGCGTCGGCGGTTGGCGCCGGCATGACTCGTCGGTTCGTGACGATCGGCATCCGCATCGTCCGCGCGTGGACGCGGCTGTATACGGCTGGGATGGATCCGCTGCTGCGCGATGCGCGCCGTGCTGAGATCGACTCTGACTGTGGGAGCTGGACGCTGACGCGCGTCGCCGCGGTGAAAGCGACGCGTTGATAGCAATCCACATCCTTGCTCGTATGTTGCTTGGGGTGCGCGACGATTTCTCGTGGCGCGCCGAGCAGGCCGCGGCCGATCGAACGTCGCTGCGCCGGTCCATCTGGTTCGCCGCAACGGCCAGCTTTGTCGGCGTCGCCGCCTTGTGGTTCCTGGTCTGGTCGCGGACGCCCTCGTGGCCTCCACTGCCGGCGTCGCCGCCCATCGTGTGGCAAACGACTCCGCCGCCACCACCGCCGCCCCGGCCGCCCTCGATGGTTCGCTGACATGCTCGACGAGCCCGTGAACCGTCGGCTCTCTGCGTTCGCCGCCTCGTTTGCGCTCCATCTGTTTGCGATCGTCGCGAGCATCTCGTTCGCGGCGCGCGCGGTCGTCTCGTTTCCTCCACGCAAAGCAGCGAGTCCTCTGACGATCGTCGTGCTCCAGGCGCAAACGCTTTCGCCCGATCCGACGCCCGCCGATCTCGGCATCCATGTCGATCCGAGCGCGGCGACGCTGTCGCTGCCAGGTTTCTCGTTCGATTTCGGAAAGGTCATCACGCGCGCCGGAGGGCTGTTTCCGTTTCTGACGGGGAGCGTCTCCCTGGAACGCCTCGCATCGATTGCGAGTCGCGAGCGAAACCCTGTCGTCAGCAATCCATTCACGCGCCGCGCTCCGAACGATGCCGCGAAGCCGCCGCTCGTCCTGACCGACGCGGCCATGCAGTCGCTGCTCGATGCGTCATGGTCGCGCCGCGATCGCTGGCGCGCGTTCCAGCCGATCATCGCGATCGCCGAGAGGTACAGCGCTCGCGAGGGACGACTGTCGGACCTGTTGGCCGGTTACGTCGCTCAAAACGGCCTGTAGCCGTACGCCGATCCGAAGATTCGGGACCCGCGACTGTGGACCGAGCTGACGCTCGCGTCCGACCATGCGGACTTCATCGATTTCATCGCGCGTTATGCCGCGCAGCACCCGTCGACGAAGGCGACGACCGAGCTGCTGTTCCTGCTCGACAAGATCGCGCAGGCGAGCTTCGACGCGCTGATCACCTTGCTCGATGTCGTGCCGGAGGAGGATCTGCAATGGACGCGCGGAGCGAATGAGCACGCGTTCAAGGCCATTGCGGCCATTCAGCGGTACTATCGCGTGCTGCTCGACCGCCGGAACCTTGCATCACGCGCTGCGCTCAAGCAGTACTACGACGAAGCCCGGCTCAGCACCCTCTCGACGATCGTCGCCACAGCGCCGGACGGCTATCGTGGCAGCGACGCGCGCTTTCTCATCGGCTCGATTCTCTGGAATCAGGGGCGGCCCGACGATGCCGCCCGCGTGTGGCGGGAGATGACCGTCAGCCCGGGCGATGCCTACGCGTTGGCGTACGAGCAGATCCTTGCGCTGCCGGCCGGGGCACCTCTCGACGCGCGCCGCATCAGCGAAATCCTGAGACGCGTACAGGGAACGTGGCTCAGTTTCTCCGCAACACGGCTTCGTCAGTTCGGCTACCATTTCGACACCTACTGACCCGGTCGAAACGGTTTCGAGGGAGGATGCGATGACGAGGCGAGCTGCGACCTTTGCGCTGGCGTTCATCCTGTCCGCGCCGATGCTCTCGGCGCAGACCTCCGGCTGGCGACCCACGGTCGTCGCGCAGCACGGCATGGTGGCGGCGGGACATCCGCTCGCCGCGGAGGCGGGCATGCGGATCCTGAAGGCCGGCGGCAACGCCGTCGATGCGGCGATTGCGACGTGGGCCGTGCAGGGCCAGGTCGAGCCGGGCATGACGGGCCTCGGCGCCGACATGTTCGTCCTCATCTACCTCGCGAAGACCGGCGAGGTGAAGTTCATCAACGGCACCGGCTTCGCCGCGCAGGCCGCCACGATCGATTTCTACAAGTCGAAAGGCGGTATTCCCGAAGAAGGTCCGCTGTCGATCTCGGTGCCGGGCGCAGTCGGCGGTGCCGCGATGGCGGTGCAGAAGTACGGCACCAGGCCGCTGGCCGACGTGCTGGCGCCGGCGATCGAGATGGCCGAGCAGGGCTTCCCAATCACCGAGAATCTGGCGCGCGGCCTCGCCGGCAGCCGCAAGAAGCTCGAAAAGTATCCGTCGACGACGAAGATCTGGTTCAGGAACGGGAAGCCGCTCGAGATGGGCGACATCCTCGTCAACAAAGATCTCGCGCGCACCCTTCGCGCCGTCGCCGCCAAAGGCGCCGACCCCTTCTATCGCGGCGACGTCGCGAAGAACACCGCGGCGTTTCTGAAGGCGAACGGCGGGATCATCACCGAAGCCGATCTCGCCGCCTACCAGCCGTACGAGGACACGCCGGTCCACGTGAACTACCGCGGCACGGAGGTCTACGAATGTCCGCCGAACTCGCAGGGGTTCGTGATGCTCGAAGCGCTCAACATCCTCGAGGGCTTCGATCTGAAGGCGATGGGACACAACAGCGCGCCGTACCTGCACGCGATTACGGAGTCGCTGAAGCTGTCGTTCGCCGATCGCAACAAGTACGTCGGCGATCCGAAATTCGTCCCGAACATTCCGATGAAAGCGCTGCTGTCGAAGGAGTATGCGGCCGCGCGCCGTGCCGCGATCGATCCGAACCGCGCGATCGAGGGCGAGCCGGCGCCGGGCGATCCGCTCCGCGTCAGAACGTCCACGGCCGGCGTCGCGTACGCCGCGCCGCGGCCGCTGCCGACAACCATCGCGCCTTTCGATCCTGACGAGGTGCTCAACCTCACGACGTATCTCGCGGTCGTCGACAAGGATCACAACATGGTGTCGATCACGTCGAGCCTGCTGAGCGGATTCGGCAGCGGGATGGTCGTCGACGGCGGCGGATTCTTCCTGAACGATCGGATGCGGTACTTCTACCTCGATCCGGCGGACGTCAATTCACTGCAGCCCGGCAAGCGCACGCGGCAGACGATCAACCCGGCGCTCGCGCTGAAGGACGGCAAGCCCTTCGTGGTCTTCGGTACGCCGGGAGCGGACACACAACCGCAGACGCAGCTGCAGTTCTTCCTCAACGTCGCCGAGTTCGGCATGCCGGTGCAGCTCGCGCTCGAGCAGCCGGCCGTCATCAGCAACAGCTTCCGTGATTCGTATGCGCCGCATGCGGTGCTCGGCAAGCTCCTCACGCCAGCGATGCTGCCCGAGGCGGTCAAGAGCGGGCTCGCCGCCAAGGGGCACCACCTCGATCTACGCGACGTGCGCGGCGTCGGGTCGGTGAAAGCGATCATGGTGCACCCGGTCACGGGGGCGCTGATGGGCGGCGTCAGCCCGACGGGTGACAGCTATGTCATGGCGTGGTAGACGCGCGTCCGCACTCGCGGCGATTGCCGCGATCGCCTCTGCGCTCGCGCGAGGTCAAGCCTCTGCCGATCTGATCCTGATCAACGGTACGGTGATCACGGTCGACCCGGCCGACCGGATCGCGCAGGGCGTCGCCGTCGCCGGCGGCAAGATCGTCGCGGTCGGCACGAACGCCGACATTCGTGCGCTCGCGAACAGCCGGACGCAGACGATCGATCTTCACGGCCGGACGGTGACGCCCGGCCTCATCGACACGCACGTCCATTTCTCCGAAACCGCCGATCTCTTTTCGATCAACCTGAGCGACATCGCGATCAAGAAGATCGATGACGTCGTGAAGCGCGTGGCCGAGAGAGTCGCGACCGCCAAAGGCGGCGAGTGGATTCGCGGCAGCGGGTGGGATGAGGGCAAGCTCGCCGAGCGCCGGTACGTGCTGGCATCGGATCTCGACAAGGTGGCGCCCAACAACCCGGTCTGGCTGGAACACACGACAGGCCACTACGGCGTCGCGAACAGCTACGCGCTGAAGCTCGCCGAGGTGCGAGAGGGGACGCCCGATCCGCCGGCAGGCACAATCGATCGCGACGCGCGGGGCAACCCGACCGGCGTGATGAAAGAAGCGGCGCAGGGCCTCGTGACGCGGCTCGTTCCGCCGTTCACGCGCGACGAGCAGCGCCAGGGCCTCGTGAAGATGATCGAGGACTTCAACAAGGAAGGCATGACGGGCGCGAAGGATCCTGGCATCGGTCAGCAGAAATGGGATCTCTACGAGGAGCTCCTGAAAGAAGGGAAGCTGACCGTTCGCATGTTCGCGCTGTGGTCCGGCGCACGGCGGGTCGAGGACAGCGCGGAGGTCCTGGCGCGCGTGCAGGCGCACCCGAAACCGGCAACGTCGGTCGGCGACGGCGTGCTCATCTCGGGCGGCGTGAAGATGTTCATGGACGGCAGCGGCGGCGCGCGGACGGCGTGGATGCACGAGGAGTGGAACAAGAATTTCACCGACAAGGACGCCGGCAACTACGGCTATCCCGCGACGCCGCCCGACGCGTACCGCCGCATCGTGACCGATCTGCACAACGCCGGCGTGCACGTCAGCACGCACGCGATCGGCGATCGCGCGATCGACTGGGTGGTCGACACCTACGATCAAATGCTGGCCGCCAGGCCGACGCGCGGCCTTCGCCACGGCATCATCCACGGCAACACGCCGACCGATCATGCCATCGACGTCATGGCGCGGCTTCAGAAACAGTACGACGCGGGTTACCCGGAATCGCAGGCGGAGTTCATGTGGTGGATCGGCGACAACTACGCGGCGAATCTCGGCCGGCCGCGCGTATTCAGGTTGAAGCCGTTCAGAACGTACACGCAGAAGGGGATGATCTGGGCGGGCGGCTCGGATTACGGCGTGACACCGTTTCCCGCACGGTACGGCCTGTGGTCGACCGTCGCGCGCAAAACGCTCAATGGCACATACGGCGAGACGCCGTTCGGGACCGATCAGTCCGTGGACGTGCGAACGGCGCTGCGTTCATACACGATCTGGGCGGCCCATCAACTCTTTCTCGAGACCCGCATCGGCTCGATCGAGATCGGCAAGGACGCGGACCTCGCGGTCTGGGATCGCAACCTCTACACCGTGCCAACCGACGCGCTCAGAGATTTGAAATGTGAGATGACGCTGTTCCGGGGCGCGATGGTGTACGCGGCGCGAAATCAGAAATAAAACAGCACGCCGGCCCCGCTTCGTGTGCTGACGGTCCGCAAAACATTGTTGCTGCCGAGGATCGACAGGTTGTTGGAGTTGCGCAAACGCGAATATGAGGCGCCGATCTCGCCGAAGAGACCGAAACGCCGGCCTAGGGCGTATTGCGCACCAAACGATCCGCTTCCGAGGTAGCCGGAGGTCGTAAACTCCGTCGGCTGAGGCAAGACGGGAGGAAACACCGTGCTGCTCGTCATGCGGCTCACATTGCGCGTATACATCAGTCGAGGACTGACGTACATGCTGAGCCCATCCGACTTGCGGACGTAGAACAATCCGCTCGCGCCAACACCCACAGTCCCACCATCGGACGTCGACGTCGTTGTCGTGGTGACGACATTCGTCCCAGAACTGAACGTGATTCCGGATGATGTCGTCTCGCTGGAGCTGTGCGACCAGGACAGCTCGGGTCGCACGGCCACGTGCTCAGAGACCTGCCAGATGACTCCGATAGCTGCCGGATATCCCATCGTCAATCCGACGCGACCGTTGTCCTGCGCGTGTGCCGTCGCCGTCGAAAGCAGAATGAACGCCGCAGCGAGTCGCCGCATCGATACCTCCTGCGTGGTAGTGTAACCGTGCCGTCGGAGGTCGGAGGTAAGTAGGGATTAGGGATTAGGGATTAGGGATTAGGGATTAGGGATTAGGGATCAGGGATCAGGAGCAAGAGATTGGGCGGGTGCATGGTTGCGTTCGTGCTCGTTGCGGCGATGACGCAGCAGGCATCGTTGACCGATGCGGTCTTGTACGGCGATACGAAGGCGGTGCAGTCGCTGATCGCCGGCGGCGCCGACGTGAACGCGATGGACGACACCGGCATGACGCCGCTGATGGTTGCCGCGTCGGAAGGGCGCACCGCGATCGCGCGCATGCTGATCGACGCGGGCGCTAACGTGAAGGCCTCCAGCAAGGACGGCTCGGACGCGCTGATGCGCGCCGCCTCGGCGAACCGCGTCGAGGTGATGAAGCTGCTCATCGCCGGAGGCGCCGATGCAAACGCGAAGAGCAGCGGCGGAATGACCGCGCTCATGGTGGCGGCGTTCGGCGGGTATGCCGATGCCGTTCGCACCCTCCTTGCGAGCCGCGCCAATCCGAACGCGAGAGACAGCCAGGGACGCACCGCGATGATGGCGGCGGCGACGAGCGGCAGCGCAGACACGGTGCAGGCGCTCATCGGCGCCGGCGGCGATCCCGCAGTCGCCGACGCCGGCGGCAGCACGCCGCTCACGTATGCGGCCGCCGAAGGTCACGCCGAGGCGATGGCGATTCTGCAGAAGCGCGGCCTCAAGGCGGGTCCGGGCGATCTCGCGCTGGCGGCCGCCGGCTGTCATTCAACCGTCGTGCGATCGATTCTTGCCGACGGCGTGAACGTGAACGGCGCCGAAGGCGACGTCGTTCCGCTGGTGAGCGCCGCGGGCGACAACTGCGTCGAAGTCGTTCAGATGCTGCTCGATCGTGGCGCGAAGGTCGACGCGAAGGACCATGACGGACGAACGGCTCTGATCAAGGCGTCCCAGTCTGGTCATCTCGAGATCGTGCGCCTGCTCCTGCAGCACGGCGCCGACATCAACATCAGAGACGCAAACGGCCGCACAGGTTGGACGTTTGCCGCGATGAGCGGACGCCTCGACATCGCCGAGCTGTTCAAGCAGGCGCGCGCCGCTCACAGCACGCCGCAGCCCCTCGAGGTGACCAGCACGACGCTGAAGGCCGATCAGCCGATCCCGAAGCAGTACACGGCCGACGGACGCAATGACTCGCCGCCGCTCGGATGGCGCGGTGTGCCGGACGGCACGAAGTCGCTGGCCGTCGTGTGCGAGGACCCCGATGCCGGCAATCCGCCACCGTTCGTGCACTGGGTCGTCTACAACATTCCACCGGATGCGAACGGATTGCCCGAAGCGATTCCGTTCGACCCCAATCGGCCGATGCCCAAGGAGATCGCCGGAGCAACACAGGGCGTGTCGGGCTTCCGCCGCGCGATCTACCGCGGTCCGGCGCCGCCGCCCGGCAAAGTGCATCACTACCACTTCGTCGTCTACGCGCTGGACCTGACGCCGGATCTGAAACCCGGGTTGACGCGCGCCGAGCTTCTCGAGGCGATTAACGGTCACATCCTCGGCCAGGGCGAGATCATCGCCACGTACGAACGCAAATGACATTCATCTCCAGACGCGATCTCCTGAAACGCACGGTCGCCGTGGCTGCCGCCGCGCCGGTTGTGCGAGCCCTTGAACGCTCGGCTGAAAACCTCGCGCCTCCGGAGGCCTCCGTGGCGCGAACCATCCAGGCCGGCGGGGCACCCGGTGCGCTCGAGAGCCTCTCCGCGCACGAAATGGAGTTGCTCGAGGCGATCGTCAGTCGACTGATTCCCAGCGATGCGAACGGACCGGGGGCGCTCGAAGCTGGTGCCGCGCGGTACATCGATCGTGCGCTCGCCGGTGTTCTGTCGCCGTCACGGGAAGCGTATCGGTCGGGACTGGCTGCGCTCGATCGATACGCGCAGTCGTCGCGCGGCAAGATGTTCGCGCAGCTGTCGCCGACCGATCAGGACTCGGTGTTGATGGACGTCGAGACCGGCGCCGCCACCGGTTTCACCGGCAGCTCCGCCGCATTCTTCGGAATGGTATTGAACCACACACATCAGGGGACGTTTGGCGATCCGTACTACGGCGGCAACAGAGACTTCGTCGGCTGGGATCTGATTGGCTATCCGGGCGTGCGGACGATGGTCAGTACCACTGATCAAAAGGCCCTCGAGGCGCATCAGCTGAAGCCGAATCACAAATCGGCGTACGACTACGGCTCGTTCACCAGAGCATCGGCGCATCACGTGTCCGCCGAAGCCACCGGACACCAGGAGGCGTAGGCGGCTTGTCCGCCGAAGCCGGCGGACATCTGGAGGCGAAGGCGGAATGGCGAGCAGGCTCAAAGAAACGGACGTCGTGATCGTCGGGCTCGGCGCCGCCGGCGGCGTCGCCGCGCTGCCGCTGGCGCAGGCGGGAATCGAGGTCGTCGGCCTCGAGGCCGGGACGTGGCTCACGCGAAAGGATTTCGCGCCCGACGAGCTGCGCAACAACGTGCGCGGCTGGCCGCAGGCGGCGCAGAAAGCCAATCAGGAGATTCCGACGTCGAGGGCCAACGCCTCGTCGCCCACCGCACCGCGCGCCACCGTGCATCCGATGATGAACGGCGTCGGCGGCACGACGCTGCATTACTGGGGACAAAGCTGGCGCCTCAACCCGTGGGATTTCAAGGTCGTGAGCGAAACGAAGCGGCGCTACGGTGCATCGCGAGTGCCGAAGGGTTCGACCGTTCAGGACTGGCCGTTCGGGTACGACGAGCTCGAGGCCTACTACGACAAAGTCGAGTACGAGGTCGGCGTCTCGGGTCAGGCTGGCAACATCGACGGCAAGATCGATCCGCGCGGCAACCCGTTCGAGGCGCCGCGCAAGCGCGGCTACCCGATGCCGCCGCTTCGCTGGACCGAGTTCATCGAGAAGATGGCGGCGAGCGCCAAATCGCTCGGGTGGCATCCGTTCCCCGGACCGGCCTCGGTCAATTCGCGGTCGTACCAGAATCGCTCGGCCTGCATGTATCACGGCTTCTGCAATCGCGGCGGCTGCCACGTCGACGCCAAGAACTCCACGATGGTGACGACGATTCCGCGGGCACAGGCGACAGGCCGCCTCAAGGTCGTGACGCGCGCGCACGTCACGACCATCGAAGTCGACGCGAACGGTCAGGTGGCCGGCGTGAACTACCTCACCGACGGCGTCGAGTACTTTCAGCCGGCGAGGGTCGTACTGCTAGCGGGCTACACCTACGAAAACGCGCGGCTGCTGCTCCTCTCGAAGTCCAAAGCGTTTCCGAACGGCCTCTCGAACAATCACGGTCAGGTCGGCCGCCACTACTTCAGCCACAACATGCTGGCCGGCGTGTCGGCGCTGTTTCCTGCCAATACGAGCTCGTGGTACGGCCTTCCCGCGCAGGGCGTCGCCGTCGACGACTGGGCCGACGACAACTTCGATCACTCGGGGCTCGATTTCATCGGCGGCGGCAATCTGTGGGTGTACTCGGATCGCCGTCCGATTGGCGCCGCCGGCATGAGCACGTTCGGCCGCGCGCCCGCATGGGGATCGGCCTGGAAGGCATTCATCAAAGAAAACGCCGATCGATCCAACACCGCGTACATCCAGAAGACGACGCTCCCATACGAGGACAACTACCTGGATCTCGATCCCGCGGTGAAGGATCCGCTCGGCTTCCCGGTCTGCCGCGTCACGGCGGAGTTCAAGGACAACGAACGACGGGTGGCGGTGTTCACACAGGAAAAAATGGAGCGGTGGTATCGCGAGGCGGGCGCGGTCGCGGTTCAGCGGGCGCCGGTCGGCGGCGCGATGGGGATCAGCACGCACGCGTACGGCGGCACGCGCATGGGCGACAACCCCGAGATCAACGTCGTCGATCGATGGGGCTTTTCACACGAGGCGCCGAATCTCGGCGTCCTCGGCGCATCGACGATGGGCACGAGCGGCGGCCACAATCCGACGCTCACCGTGCAGGCGCTCGCGTGGCGCACGGCCGAGCATCTCGCCAAGAACTGGAACAGGATTTCGAGTCGCCGCTCGTAGCGGCAGTCTCCGCCACGCATCTGTTGAAGCTCGAGACCTCAGCACGCAGAGGGCGCCGAGCAAGCTCTCTGTGAGCTCTCGGCGTTCTCTGCGATCTGCACGTTCCGTCGCGTCAATTGTAGATGCAGCCGGCGGGTTTCTTTCTCTTGACGGCTGCCTTCTTCTTCTTCTTCCCGGCCGGCTTCTTCTTGGCTCCGCCCTTCTTCTTCGCCATCGTCGCGCCTCCCCATCAGCGGACTGTCCGGCGCACGTACAAGTCGTTGGCCGCGTCGAGCTCGAAATGCGACTTCGTCAGCGGTGAGCGGTCGCGCGCTCCGCGCGCGCTGAACCGGATGCGGACGCCGTCATGATCGCGCGCCGTGGACGAAGCGAACATCGCGCGCAGGCGCGCGGCGGCGATCCCTTTCGGCGTGTAGTCGCCAATCGGGACCGCGAGCGACAGGTAGCGCGCACCCTCCTTCAGCATCAGCCCGCGATCGACCATCGCGTTCAACCGCGCCGCACTCGAGGCGTCGACCTGGCTCGAGTCGGTGCTCGCGTCGCACGCGAGATACAGATCGCGATCCTCGCCCGACAGCATGGAGATGGGCGCCTTCGCGCGCGGCCGCGTGTCGAACACCACCAGCCGATTGGCGATGTCGAGTGACACGAGCTCCGAATGCCGCCATGTCGTCTTCCATGCGTGGACGCGGCGGATCAGCGGCGCCGCGTAGCCGGCGACGTCCTGCGGCAACGTGTAGTCGTAAGCAAAGTAGTACGCCAGGTTGCGCCGCGCGGACTCCGGCAGGTCGTACAGGAATTCGTAGAACGGAAGCGGCCGCACCCTCGTGAAGCCGAGACGATCGGATTCGTTGAAGTTGGGACTGAACCGGTCGAGTCGGATCGCCGTCACGCACACCGGTCGCGGCAGGTGGCACAGCTGCGAGGTCAGCTCCGCCATCCGGTGGTAATCGTCCGGCGACTCGCCCGGAAATCCGAGGAGCACGTTCCACAGCGGCTCGACGCCGAATTCCTTGCACCACTTCAGGAGCTGAATGTTCTGCAGCCCGGAGACGCCTTTCTTCATCCGCCTCAGCACGTCGTCGCTGAGGCTCTCGATGCCGGGCTGGATGATCGTCACGCCGGCGTCGCGCAGCAGCCGGACCTGATCTTTCTTGAGGTTCGACTTCGTCTCGTAGAACAGCGTCACCTTCAGCTTTCGGTCGGCCAGCATCGGCAGCAGCGTCCTGAAGTACTTGAGGTCGAGAATGTTGTCGACGACCTGGATGTCGCAGCCGGGGTACGTGGTCGCCAGGTGCGTGAGCTCGTCGAGCGCCCGGGGGGCAGACTTGCTGCGATAGGTCATCGTCTCGCCGTTGAGGCCGCAGAACGTGCAATGCATCCGCTCGCCCCACCAGCAGCCGCGCGACGTTTCGACGTACACGCTCGGCTGCCAGTGGCCGCGGAACGTGCTGCGCGCAAACTGATCGAAGTAGTCGGTGTAATCGGGGTACGGCAGCGCGTCCATGTCGCTGACGACCGCCGTCGATGTGCCGCAGCCGAGGCCGTTCGCGGCGAGCATCTCTCGGGTGACCACGCCGGCCAGCCCGTCGATCGGATCGCCCGCGACGACGCGGGCCGCGAGGTCACCCACGACGCGATCGGCTTCGCCAGAGACGACGGCGTCGACGAAGGGAAACTGGCGCACCGTTTCGATGCCCATCGTGGCTTCGCAGTTCGCGCCGCCGATCACGACGAACGCGCCGGGCAGGCGCGCCTTGACCCGTCTGGCGAGCGCGAGCGATGCCAGATGCTGCTGGAAGACGCTGGTGAAGCCGACCATGCGCGGCTGCAGATCGACGATTCGGTCGGCGCACCAGTCGACGAACGACGATACCGACGACTTGGCGTCCTCGAGCGCCGCCACGTCGTGCGAGCCGGGCGGCTTGGTCTGATTCCATCCAATCGGCGAAGGCGGCTTGAGCAGCACTTCGCGCAGATATCGCTGATCGTGATCGGCCGGCCAGTCGAACAGCGCGTGGGAGAAAATCCACTCGCCGACGAAGCCGCGCGCCATGGCGCGATGTTCCGTGAGGATCTTGGAGTACAGCGACTGGCCGATGCGCTCGGCGTACGCGAGCGTGAAGTATTCGACGCGGCACGCGAGGCCCCGCGCCTGCACCTGCGGCTGCAGCAGGCTCAGCGCAAGCGACGGCGAGAACAGCGGACCGAACGGCATCGAGACGAGGACGACGTCTGGGCGCGCCGTCATTTCAGCGCCGCGGCCTCCCGCATCGCGTCGGCCATCAACGGCACGCCACTGTCCGCGTGAGCCCACGCGGTGGTGAAGTGGGCGTACGCCTGGCGCGCGGCGGCCGCATCGCCGGCCGCGCGTACGGCTCTCGCGAGCTGCAGCGCGGCGAGCGTGTGCAGGAGGCTGGCGGGCTGGCTGCCGCGGCGCGCGATGACCTTGCGGAATTCGGCGGACGCCCGCTGGTGGTCGTTGACGCGCGCCAGCGCGAGCCCGCGCAGGTACGGAATCCAGACGCCGACCGACCGCTCGTAGCCGGTGGCGCCGCCAAGCAAATCGATCGCGGTACGCGGGCTGTCGTTGGCGATTGCCACGGCCGCATTGAGCATCGGGACGACGCCGTTGACGACGTCGGCTGTCGGCGCCGCCAGCCGCTGATACGTGGACGCGAGACGCGCCGCGTCGGTGGTGCGGCCGGCGAACGCCGCCGCCAGTGCCGCGTTCCACGTGGTCTCGCTGCCGTGGCTCTTGGCGAGCGCCTGCTGGAATCGTTCCGCGGCGCGCGCGCGGTCGCCGATGAGCCCGTCGCCGATCGCCTGCTCTGCGAGAAGGCTGCCCGCGTAATCCATGACATGCGCTTCCTGCGCCTCTTCGATGGCCTTGCCGTACAGAGTGCGGCTCGTCTCGATTTCGCCCGCCGCGAGCGCGGCTCGTGCCGCCTCCGACAGGATCAAATAGCCGTCGGATCGCGACGCTGCCGCGCGCAGCTGATCCGCCATCCGTGCGGCATCGTGTTCGACGAATGCGATGTCGTACGCGACCGCGCGGTTGTACGACGAGTCGAGCGAATGGGCTGCGGCATCGGCGAGCACTGCCTTCACCTCGCCCAATCGGTCGGCGACGAGGAGCGTACGCGCGAGCTGCTGGTAGGCGACGACGATGTTGGGCGCGAGCTGGACGGCCGTCTGTGCTTCGTGCACCGCCGCGTCGAGTTGATTGAGCCGCATGTAGGCCGACGACAGGTTGTTGTGCGGAACCCAGTCCTGCGGATACGTGCTGATCCAGAGCTGGTACGTGGTGACGACCTGATCGAGGCGCCCGGTGACGATGAAGTGATACGACGAGGCGATGAAGAGGCGCTCGGGCTCGCTGAGCCCTTCGCTGCGCCCGAACGCGCGCTTTATGTAATCCTGCGCCTTCGCCTCGTCGTCGAGGTTCACGTAAATCGACGCGAGGCGCGCGGCGGCCAGCGCGAAATTCGGGTCGAGGTCGAGGGCGCGCTCGAACAGCGGGATCGCCTGCACTTCGCCGATGCGGTTGCGCGTGTCGAGCCCCATGCTGTACGCCTTCAGCGCCTCGAGCGACGCCGTCGTCGCGTTCTGAACCGGCACGTTGAAGCGGTGGATCGATCCGAGCGATTCGCCGAGCTGCTCGCGTAATCGGGCAGCGGCGGAACCGACGCCGGGCAGGACTTCGGTCTTCGACGCCGCCTGCACCTGCTGCCGCGCCACGACGTCGCCCGATCCGCACGCCTGCGCCTCGAGATTCACGACGTACGCGCTGTCGAGTGGCACAATCGATCCGAGCAGGACGGCCTTGGCGCCGACACGCTGGCAGAGATCGTGGGCGACGGCGGGCGACACCGGCTCGTTCAACGGCTTGTGCATCAGCTCGAGCGCCGCGTGTATCTGCGAGGCGGGCATGACGTTCAGGTACGGCGACTGCTGCAGCTGGATTTCGAGCGCGTCCTTGAGCGCGCCGTCGAAGACGGGCTCGCCGGTCGTGTTGACGAAGTCGCCCAGCAGCAGCGGTTCGCGCGCGGTGAGCGACGGCGTGGCGCGATGAAACCGCGAATACCCGGTGTACAGAGCGGCGGCCAGGACCAGCAGGCCGAGCGACAGCGGACCGACGTCGCGCATCCGGATGTTCTCGCAGGCGCGCGTCAGTCCTGAGGACGAGCCGATCCTCGGCAAGTACGCCGGCGTCTTTCGAAAGACGTCCGATCCGACCTTCAAATCGTTCACGACGACGTTCGTGCTGCCGGTGCCGCCCTCGGTCGCCGCCGCGTATTCGCGCCCGGCGATCGATCCGCTTTGCACCGCGCGCAGATGCAGTGCGACTTCCGCGGTGCTCGACGGACGTCGATCCTTGTCCTTGTCGAGCATGCGCGCGATCAGCTCCCGAAGACTTTTCGGAATCGCCGCCGCACTGTCTGCATCGAGTCCCGAAGGCGTCGAATGGAGAATCGCGTCGACGATCGCCGTTGTCGACCGTCCCTCGAACGCGCGGCGCCCGGTCAGCATTTCGTACAAGACAACGCCAAGCGAGAAGATGTCGGTCCGCGCGTCCAGCGGATCGCCCAGCGCCTGCTCGGGCGACATGTACAAGATCGTTCCGACCGAGGTGCCTGGATTGGTGAGCGACGCGGACACGTCGGTGGCTTCGGCGACCGCGGCGAGGCCGAAGTCGAGAAGCTTCGCGTCGCCGCGCGTCGTGATGAAGATGTTCGCCGGTTTGATGTCGCGGTGGATGATGCCCGCCGAATGCGCGGCGTCGAGCGCGTTGGCGACCTGCACGCCGATGTTGATCACGGTTCCGACCGCCAGAGGTGAGGTCGCGAGCGCTTCGAACAGCGTGAAGCCGCGGAGCAGCTCCATCACGAGATATGGGCGGCCGTCGGCCTCCGCCGCCTGGCCGATGTCATAAATCGTGCAGATGTTCGGGTGGTTGAGGCCCGACGCGGCGCGCGCCTCCCGCTGGAAGCGGGCGAGATGCTCTTCAGAGGTGGCCAGCGCGGGCGAAAGGAGCTTGAGGGCGACGTCCCGGTGAAGCGTGAGATCGTGCGCCTGATAGACCTCGCCCATACTGCCGGCGCCGATCGGAGCGACGATCTCGAATCGACTGGCGATGCGAGTTCCTGGGGTCAGCGGCACTCGTTGGGAGATCTGATGGATCTGAAAACGCGGCGATTTTACAACGGCCGTTGTGCATTTCCATGAACTTTGGTGGCGCGCGTCCGAAGAGGATGGCGTCGTCCTGCCGTGTATCCAACTCTTGCCTTGTTAACGATTTATACAGTGCCCTTCGTGACACGCGCGACGCACGGCCTGACGCGCCGCCGCGCCTGCGGTCCGCCCCTTGCATCTCGACCGATCACATCCATGACCCATCGCACGCGATCGATTGCGGTGTCTGCCGTCCTGACCGTGGCGCTGTCGACGTCCGCCCGGCCGGCCTACGCCGAGGCTTTTCTGACGCCGTTCGTGGGCTTCAATTTCGGCGGCGACTCCGCCAACTGCATCAGCCTGTCGAACTGCGACGAGAAGCGTCTGAACTGGGGAGTCTCGTTCGGTTCGCGGCACGGCATCTTCGGATTCGAGGAAGACATCGGCTACGCGCCGAACTTCTTCGGTAAAACCGCGGGCGGGGACAACGCGGTGCTGACGGTGATGAGCAACCTGATGGTCGTCGTGCCGGCCGGACCGGTTCAGCCGTATGCATTGGCGGGCCTCGGCCTCATCCGCCCGCACGCGAAATTCGATTCGTCCAGCCTGTCGCTCGATCAAAACGCGCTCGGGTACGACGTGGGCGGCGGCGTGAACATCTTCCTGGCGCACAGCGTGGGCGTTCGCGCCGACGTCAGGCATCTGCACACGCTGCAAAACATCACGCTCGGCAATATCTTCAGCAGCCAGCCGCTCGATTTCTGGCGCGCCTCGCTTGGTCTCGCGCTCCGATTCTGAGTCGCATAAGGGTTCGGGGTTGCGGGACCCCGAACCCGCGTTAGGTTACCGCGACGTACGAATGGAACTGAGCACGCGATCGAACACGTTGCGGTACGACGAGAACTGGTCGGCCGGGGCGACGCCAATTGCGTAGAGCAGCGTGCCGTCCCCGAGTTGTGTGGCCGCCAGCTCGATGGACTCGCGTTGTCCTGTCGCCTCCGACGTGTTCGACAACACGGTGCGCAATCCGGGCCGGCCGTCGATGGTGATGCGGTCGTATCCCGATGCGCGGCTCAGCGCCGGATTTCCCTGCCCGAGCGATTGAACGAGCTCGTCGGTCGCCTGCCGAAGGTCGTGCGTCTCGTTGCGCGAGACGCCGATCTCGACGCCGTGGGTGAACACGCTCTGACCGTTCGACGATCCGTACGCGCCATCGGGCGCGAACGTGACGCTGTTGTTGCCAGGCACCTCACGCCAGTTCGACGGCACGCTGACGCGAAACAGGTTGCCTTCTTCGTAGGTTCGGAGACTGGAGGACGGCGCCTCGACGCGCCCGGTCGGCATGCGTGTATCGCCGCTCGTGCCGACCGGTCGCCGACCGTTGCGCGTCACCTCTTCGGTCGTCGGCGCGCGCGGCAGCCGCTTGAGGACCGTCTGCACCTGCGCGAACTCGCGCGTGTCGCGAACGGGGTTCTCGACCCGCAGCAGCTGCGCTTCCTTCGTGATGTACTCGTACCGATTGCCGGGGTTCGGGTGGTCGCTCAGCCACTGCGGACCTCCAGATCCGCCCTGTTTCTCGATCGTCTTGAACATGTTGGCCATTTCGCGCGGATCGTAGCCGGCGCGCGCCATGATGTGCGATCCCTCGATGTCGGCGTCGTGCTCGAACTCGCGGCTGAAACGAAGGAATGCCGCGCCGAGGCCGAACTGCGTGCCCTGTGAGATGACCCGCCCCCACGTGCCGCCGACGATCGCGCCGAAGATCGCGCCGGCGACTTGACCGATCTCGTACGGCGTCGCCTTGGTCGCCTGCGCCGTGCCGTGACGCAGCACGACGTGGCTCAACTCGTGCGCCATCACGCCGGCGACCTCACCTTCGGTGTGGGCCGCCTCGATCATGCCGCGGTTGACGAACATCGGTCCGCCGGGAAGCGCGAACGCGTTGATCTCGCGAACGTTCACGACTTCGAACGTGTAATGGAATTCCGGGTGCTGCACCTCGGGCGGAATCGCGTTGACGAGACGACGACCGAGGTTCTCGACGTACGACTCCACCGCATCGTTACGCAGGACGGGCAGCTGCTGGCGCGCTTCGGCGGCGGCGTTGCGTCCAATCTCCACGTCTTGAGCGGGCGTGTACTTGTTTTCCGGCGGTTTGACGACGGTTTGCGTGGCGAGCAGGGCGGACAACAACAGGGCGTATGTCTTCATTGACTCAGTCCTTGTCGGTAGCTCTTTTGCAAGATCAGGTCCGCGACTTCACGGCCGAGTTTCCAGATACAAAGGAGGATCATGTGGCGAATCAGATCGCGAAGCAGGAGACGACGATTACGCGCCAGAAGCTGATCGAACGCCTGAATGAAGATCTCTCGCGCGAGTATCAGGCGGTCATTGCCTACGTCGTCTATTCGCAGGTGCTCAAGGGCGCGGAGTACATGAGCATCGCGAGCGAACTCGAGAAGCACGCGGGCGAGGAATTGAGCCATGCGCTGAAGATCTCGAAACACATCGACTACCTCGGCGGGATGCCGACGGTCACGCCGCTGCCGGTCGTGCAGTCCGAGGATGCGCGCGTGATGCTGCGAGCGGATCTCGACAACGAGAACAATACGATCCGCGCGTACCGCGAACGCGTGCGCGAGTGTGAGTCGATTGGCGAGTACGCGATTGCGGAGGACATCCGCGAGATTCTGCGTCAGGAGCAGGAGCACCAGATCGATCTGGCGACCGCGCTGGGCGAAAATCCGCCGGACGTCTCCCGTTAGGGAACTGGCGTCGTCGTTCGCCCGAAGAAGTTTTTCACCGTCGACGGCAGTGAGCGGATGCTCAAATATGCGGCGTAGACGGCGAACAACCACGCGATCCGGCGCCAATTGGTGTGCGGATCGGTCTTGCGGCGGCCGCTGCGCGAATTCTTGCGGCGGTCGCTCCTGCCATCGTTCGATCGGCGGTCGGAATCAAGAATCGTGTCGCCCACGGCAACGGTGCGATGCAACCCGAACGCCACACCGTTTCGGGCATTGCTGCGCCACTTTTCACGCTCGAGGTGTGTCGCGCGTCTCAGTCCATGACGGTACCAGATGACAGCGTGACGCTCTATGGACTGGAACTTTGTTTGCACAGCGACGCCACGTGATTATGCTTTCGCTGG
>Ga0070699_100001027_pt1 | contig 25921 bp, 25 predicted proteins | sample KBSK1503metaG_FD_65473 | JGI IMG/M metagenome (GOLD analysis project Ga0070699, IMG submission 65473) | Corn, switchgrass and miscanthus rhizosphere microbial communities from Kellogg Biological Station, Michigan, USA - KBS K1-50-3 metaG | ecosystem: Host-associated > Plants > Roots >...
GGCGAGTCCAAGTCAATCGAACCAAGCGCCCGGTTGGTGAGCGGCTCCCCAGCCGAATCGAAGTCAAAACTAAAGGCCCGGCACTCGTCCGAGCCTTCGAGAAACGATTCCTGTTGAAGCTAAAGTTGATTAACGGTTGAAGGCCGGTGCGGCATTGTGCTCGGCCACAATCTTCTTGGCATTCTCCGCTAACGCCTTGGCCTGCGGCATAAGTTCGAGCCCTTTGACCACCAGCGGATCGGCCTCTGCCCGCACTTTCACTCCCTCATCTTGCCCGAAAGCGTCCACGAAGATCTCGGCCTTGATGTTGGACTTAACCCAGTCGGCGTTGTCGACCAACTCGGCCTGGGTGTAAGGGATGTTGGCTTCATCGAGCGACTTGCGGAAGTCCTGGAGCGCGGCGTCATCCACTTCAAAATTCTTCGTAGGACGATGGCTCACCACGTAGCGCTTGGCGTAATTGAAGAACGCGTAGTGCTGCAGCAGTGTGTCCTGGAAGTGATTGCTCTTCACCGGGGCCACGGGGACATCCGGAGTAATGCCGCCACCTCCGTATACTGTGCGCCCGCTGTCGGTGAGTTTGACTTCGCGGCTACCGTTGTTTGGAGCCTCAGCATTGTCACGGCTGTAGTAGTAATCGTAAAGAGATACGTTGCTGTAGTCGCGTTGGATCAGGCGTCCGCTAGGCGTGTAGTAACGAGCCGTGGTTAAGGCCAGGCCGGTGTTCTCCGAGAGTGGATAGACCGTCTGGACCAGGCCTTTGCCGAAAGTGACTTCGCCCACAATCAAGCCGCGATCATGGTCCTGAATGGCTCCTGAAACAATTTCTGCCGCCGATGCGGTTAAGCGATTCACCAGCACGACAATGGGATATTCTTTGCCACCGTTGCCATGCTGCGCCATGTAACGCTTCTCGGCAGATGCGCGCCCGTGGTGAGAGACGATGATCTGTCCCTTCTTAAGAAATTTGTCAGCTACGCCCACGCCTTCGCTGAGCAACCCGCCGGGATTGCCGCGGAGATCGAGAACCAGGCCCTTAAGGTCGCCGAATTCGTCCAGCGCCTTGACCACTTCGGTCTCGGTGGTCTCATTGAAGCCGGATACATGCATATAGCCAATGCCGGGCCGAATGAGGAAATGCACGTCAACGCTGTAGCGCGGAATTTCATCGCGGATGAGCGTGAACTCCATGGGTTTTTCCACGCCCTCACGCGAGATGCTGATGTGAACCGTCGTCCCCTTTGGACCTTTTAGCAAGTCGGCAACATCGGCGGTGCTCATGTTCTCGGTGGATTTTCCGTCGACGGCAACGATCACGTCGCCGGGGTGGATGCCGGCCTTATAAGCGGGCGTCCCTACGAAGGGGAAAATCACGATGACTTTGTTGTTGCGCGGTCCGACCGTCATACCCACGCCGTAGTACTTGCCGCGCTGGTCTTCGCGCATCAACGCGTATGACTTGGGATCGAAGAAATTGGAGTGGGGATCGAGCGCATGCAACATGCCTGGAATGGCGCCGTTGTAGATAGCCTTATCGGCATTCACCGGCTCGGCGTAGTTGTCCTCGACGATCTGATAGACATCGGTGAACTGTTTCAAGCTGTCACGGACGTCGGAGTCTCCTCCCAGCGATGTCTGCTGTCCCGAGTGCTGGGCGAAAAGAATGCCCAGGCAGCCGCAGGTGAGAAGAAAAAAAACTACCAGGAACAGTGAACGGCGAGAACCACGAGCCATCTTAAATTGTCCTTCGATTGAGGGCTTTAGAGCCAACCCGGCTAACGCACCAAATAAACGCAGTATAACACCACTTTCGACCATCCCGAGCCCGAATGGTCACCCTGGTAACCTTGGCGAAACGTCTCTTCTTAGAGATGCCAGACCAGGCGTTTAGGGTTCTTGGCACGGTTGCCGGAAGTGGTTTCCCTGTGCGTAAAGAACCCCCGGGCACGGCGCTTTATCAGAGCTTCAAATCCTCACCCTTCGCGATCCGGATGATTGCGGCTAAGCTGCGCTCGACATCTTCCTCCGTAGTGGCCCAGGAAGACACGCTGATACGCATGGCCGTATGTCCATGCCACTCGGTGCCTCCGCACCAGCAAGTTCCGTCGCTCTGAACTGCGGCGATCACGCGACCGGTTTCATCAGCATCGCCGAACGACACCAGTACTTGGTTCAGCACAACATCGTTCAATACCTGGAATCCTGCCTGGCGCAGCCCTTCGGAGAAGCGTTTGGCCAGGCGGCAGTTACGCTCAATCAGTTCTCGCAAGCCGCTACGTCCGAGCGATCGCAGCGCTGCCCACAGTTCGATTCCTCGAGCTCGTCGAGATGCTTCCGGTGTATAGAAACAAGGTTCCCGACGAGCGCTGGGTTCGAGGTAGGCTGCGCTTATGGCCATAGCGTCGCGCAGGTGCTCAGGATTGCGAACCATGGCGATTCCGGAATCGTAGGGAACGTTGAGCCATTTGTGGCAGTCGATTGCCCAGGAGTCGGCATCGCTGACGCCTGCGAGAAGCTTCCCGTAAAGCGGGGAAGCGGCAGCCCACAGTCCGAAGGCGGCATCCACATGAACCCAGGCACCAGCTTGGCGTGCGCGCAAACAAATCTGTTCAGCGGGATCGAATGCTCCAGTGTTGACGTTTCCGGACTGGATACAAATGATGGTGCGATCGTCGAGTGGGGGAAGGGCTTCAGGTCTCATGCGGCCCTGATCGTCAGCGGGAACCGTGGTCACACGGGAACGGCCCAGACCAAGCAGAGACAGGGCTTTCCGCAAAGACACGTGAACCTCAGCGCCGACCATTACGCGAAGGGCAGGAGCGCCAAACAGTCCATCTTCCTCCACATCCCAGCTGGCGCGCTTCAGCAGTGCACTCCGCGCCGCAGCCAAGGCAGTGAAGTTTGCCATCGTTGTGCCGGTGACGAATCCGGCGCCGCAAGGGGCAGGCAGGCCGAAGAGATCGACCAGCCATTCCAACACGATCTCTTCTATCTTTGCGGCGACCGGAGACATTACATAAAGAGCCGCATTTTGGTCCCAGGCTCCGCCCAGCCAGTTGGCTGCCAACGAGGCGGGCACAGCGCCGCCGATTACGAAGCCGAAATAACGGGGCCCAGTCGTTGCCACCGTGGCGGGCGATCCCACGTCATCAAGCAATGCCAGTACTTTTGCGGGGTGTGATGAATGTTCGGGCAAGACGCCTCCGAGCAATTCCAATCCCGCCACACTTTCTGGCGCGGGCGCGACTCGACGCCGGTTGATGTCCGCGAGGTACCGGGCGGCGCGGACGGCTGTTTCTTCCAACAATTCCTTCACGAATGTCTCCTTGGCATCAGAAAACCATCCGGATCGTACGCGGGGGTTCTCGTGACTTCACGAGATTCTAAGACATCGCCCAGGGAATATATGGGCGCTCTTTAGCAGCGATGTCAGAGTCAATTCCTCGATGCCATGTCCAATCCCGCTGCGAGAAAGCTATTTAGCCCCCCGACATTGCCGCTTCCACGGCTGGGGCAGTATGATGGGCGCATGAGCTTTGGGGAAACGATTTTCCTGTTCCTTCTGGCGCTCATCATCTTTGGGCCCAAGAAGTTGCCGCAGATCGCTCGCCAGGTGGGCAAGGCGTTGAATGAGTTTCGCCGCGCCTCCAACGAGTTCAAAGCCCAGATCGAGCAGGAAATCGCGAATCTCGAACATGACTCTCCACCCCGCCCCTGGCCCGCCACCTCTCAGGTCGAAGGAGTGGTAAGCCACAACACCCATTCAGAGATGGTGGCCGATTCCATCGCAGAGCCGGTGACCACAGAGACTCAGCCAACGACTCCCTCTGATGCGGTGAGCGTAGCTTCCCCCGAGATTGTGTCTGAGGCGAACCGGGAAGCAAGTCAGCGCGAACCATCCCAGCCGGCCGACATCGCCGACGATTCGCTAACCACAACAAGCCCTCAAGGCACTCATGTCTGAAATGTCGGCAACGGTTTCAAGTGATCAGGGCAATCCAGAGCCTCTACCTGCGATGGGATTCCTCGATCATCTTGAAGAATTACGTCGTCGCATTGTTTATTCGATTGCAGCAGTTGCGCTAGGTTTTTTCGCGTGCTGGTGGAAGGTTGAAAAAATCTACGACATCATGCAGCGCCCCATCATGGACGCGCTCAGAAACAATGGAATGTCGGAAAAGCTGGTCTACCTGAACCCGACTGAACCCTTCAACCTTTACTTGAAGATCGCAGCACTGGCAGGATTGTTCCTAACCTCACCGTTCGTCCTCTATCAGGTCTGGATGTTCATTTCCCCGGGACTTTACCGCAATGAAAAACGTTACGTCGTGCCCTTTATGGTCTCCACGATCGCGCTCTTCTCGGCAGGCGGCTATTTCGGCTTCAAAATCGTCTATCCCGCGGCCCTGAATTTTCTGATTAGTTTCGGCAAGCAGTTCCAGCCGATGATCACCATCAAGGAATACACCGAACTTTTCCTGAGCATTATCCTGGGCATGGGATTGATTTTCGAAATGCCAATCCTGGTATTTTTTCTGGCCCTCATGGGCATTGTGACTGCCGGATGGATGTGGAGGAACTTTCGCTATTCCATTTTGATCATCTTCATCGTGGCGGCGATTGTAACGCCGACCAGCGACATCCTGAACATGTGCATCTTCGCCGCCCCCATGATCGCGCTGTATGCTCTCAGCATCGGCATCGCCTATTTGGTGCATCCAACGCAACGCGCCAGGCGAAGAGAGAAGCAGGCATGATCGCGATGAGATCAGTGAGAGACTTCCGTTGACCGGCAAGCTATTCTCAATTGCGATTCTGCTGCTTGCATTCGCCTGTACACTCCTGAGGTGTGACCGAGATAAGGATGCCGCTCAAGCTCAGGGCCAGCCGCGCACGGACACTTCGACCGCAGGCTCCAAGGCGTCAACGCCCCCGCTTACATTTCCACCCGACTCTGGGCCTCCGCCCACCTTCGACGGCAATCGGTCGATGCAATATGTAAAAGAAATTGTCAGGTTCGGACCACGGCCGATCGGCAGCGCCAATCACAAGAAAGTTGAGGATTACATCACGTCTCATCTGAAGGGCGACGCGGTCGAGCACGATACGTTCAGCGCCGACACGCCCGAAGGTAAGTTTCCGGTCCACAACATCATTGCAAAGTTTCCAGGAACGAAAGATGGCATCATCGTGATCGCCAGTCACTACGACACCAACTATCCCTTGCGCAATACTCCGTACGTCGGAGCGAACGATGGGGGATCTTCGAGCGCGTTGCTTCTTGAACTCGCGAATCAAATGCGCGGCCAGAAACGGGACGGCTACAGCGTATGGCTGGTCTGGGACGACGCCGAAGAGAGCGTGAAACCCGACACCGAGGTGAATTTCCTAAGCGACAGTCTATACGGCATTCAGCACCTGGCAGACAAGTGGCAAGCCGACGGTACGCTGAAGAAGATTAAGGCGTTCCTGTTGGCGGACATGATCGGAGACGCCGATCTGAACATCGATCGCGACCAGAACTCAACCCCTTGGCTCGAAGACATCGTCCAGGAGGCAGCCACGCGGCTTGGCTACCAATCCCATTTCTTCGCGCGTAGCAACTCGATACTCGACGATCATCTTCCCTTCGTGAAGCGAGGAGTGCCCTCCGCCGACCTCATCGACTTTACATACGGCTACAACAACGTCTTCTGGCACACAGCGCAGGATACGGTAGATAAACTTAGCCCTAAGAGCCTGGAGATCGTAGGCTGCGTCATTCTGGAGACAGTTCGATTGCTCGACACGAAATAAAGCCTTATCGCAGAGCCCGCGAGCACCGCCGCCGAGATCGCTGAAATCGCCCTTTTGCTCTTTTCCTCCGTTTCATTTCTAATGCACCCGATATGCGAAGAACACAAACTCTCTTTGTGGTTGTGATCGTGGGCTGGTTTTGTCTGGCAGCAGCTCCCTCCACCGAAAACGACGATGCCGCTCGGATTATTCAGGAAGCCCTGAAGCCCTCGCCCATTGAGAGCAATCTACGCCACTTGACCGATGAGATCGGAGGCCGTGTACCAGGCACTCCCGCGATGCAACGCGCGGTCGAGTGGGGAATCAAGGGGTTGAAGACCGCAGGAGCGGACACCGTTCATACCGAAGAGTTCACCATGCCACACTCCTGGTCCGAGGGTGCGACCGAGATGGTCGTGAGCGCCACGGGGACGGCGCTCGATCCCAAGCTTATGCAGATCCCTAAAGTCGAATTTCGCGTGCGCGCGGTTTCCATCGCGATGGCTCCCGCGCTGGCATCGGCGAAGCACATTCCTGTGGTGGATGTGGGCGAGGGAACCTCGGCAGACTTAAAGAAAGCGGGGGACATTTCGGGGAAGCTCGTTCTGGTACACAGCGTCGCACTGAGGACGTGGGCGGATCTGTTTGCCGAATACACCAAGGCTCCGCCCGCCATCGACGCGGCTGCAAAAGGGAAGGCGAAGGCGGTAGCCTTCATCGCCACTCGCGAAAATGGCATTCTTTACCGCCACACCAATGCTGTCGCGGGAGAGCTGGAGCGGTTGCCGATGGTGCTGGTGGCGCGCGAAGACGGCGAACGAATCGGGCGGCTGCTTACCTCGGGCCATCCGGTCTGGGCGGATTTAAGTATTCCCAATGAAATCGGCGGACCAATCAAAGCCTCCAACGTTGTAGCAGAACTCAAGGGCAGCCAAAAGCCGGACGAATTTGTCATTCTCGGCGCCCACCTGGATTCGTGGGAATTGGGTACGGGAGCGCTCGATAACGGGTGTAATGCGGCGCTAGTGGTGGACGCCCTACGCGCGATTAAATCCTCTGGCCTTAAACCAAAGCGCAGCATTCGTTTCATTCTTTTTTCCGGAGAAGAGCAGGGCATGATAGGTTCGCGAGCCTACGCAAAGGCGCACCGCGCAGAACTCGACAAGGCTGCCGGCGTAATCGTCTTCGACGCGGGCACGGGCAAAACCACGGGCTTCTCCCTAGGCGGGCGAAAAGATCTGCTGGCGGTTGCGCAGCGTCTGTTGACGCCGCTGACCCAGTTCGACGCTACCAAGCTCACCACCGCCATGGAATGGGGAACCGACCACTTCGATTTCATGCTAGAGGGTGTCCCAACATTCGTCGCCGATCAGGAAGAAGCGAATTATCTCGTAAATTACCATGCGGTCTCCGACACTTATGACAAAGTAGATTTTGCGCAGCTCAAGAAACATGTGGCTGAGGCCGCGACCCTAAGCTTTGAGCTGGCCAACTTGCCGGAAAGAATTGGTCCGCGTCTTACACATGCCCAAATTGAGCAGACCATCGACGATAGCCATTCCGAGGAGATGTTGAAGGCCGCTGGCGTCTGGGGCGATTGGGTAGGCGGGAAGCGCGGAAGGCAGAAATAAGGTTTTGCATTCAACAATCAGAAATCAACAATTTTCCTAGTCCCCCCTGGGATGCCAATTGCTCGTATTCTGGATTCTCTTCAACCTGTTCGCGCTGGGCATGCTGGTGCTCGACCTGCGTGCCTTCCATCGCCCAGGCCATCCTGTCCGGCTCCGGGAATCGTTGGGTTGGACGGCGATGTGGATCGCTCTGGCCGTAGCTTTCGCCGCTCTGCTTTATTATTGGCAGGGACACCAAGCCGCGCTGGAGTTTGTCACCGGCTACGTAGTTGAACTTTCACTCAGCGTGGACAATCTTTTCGTCTTCCTTCTGATCTTCAACTACTTCGCCGTTCCCGAGGAGCGGCAGCATCGAGTTTTGTTCTGGGGCATTCTGGGTGCGCTCGTCATGCGTGGCATCTTCATCGCAGCCGGCATAGAGCTAATCCATCGTTTTCACTGGATTCTCTACGTGTTTGGAGTGCTGCTGGTCTACACCGGCATTCGAGTGTGCGCCCTCGGCGGACACCAGTTCGATCCAGCAAAAAATCCGGTGGTAAATGCCGTGCGCCGCTGGATTCCTGTCACCGAGGAGTACGTGGGCGGACGATTCTTTGTGCGGCGCGGGCCGGAGAAATCTCAGATCTACGCCACGCCGCTGTTGTTGGTCCTGCTCGTGATTGAGACCACCGATGTCCTGTTCGCGGTGGATTCCATCCCGGCGGTACTCGCCATTACCCTGAACGCGTTCATCGTGTACACCTCGAATGTCTTTGCTATTCTGGGGCTGCGGTCGATGTATTTTGCGGTTGCTGGACTGATGAAGATTTTTCGCTTTCTGCACTACGGATTGGCGGTGGTGCTGATCCTGATCGGGCTGAAGATGCTGACCGCGGATTATTTTCGGATTTCTACATTGGCTACGTTGGGCGCGGTGGCCGCAGTGCTGGCGGCGTCGATTGTGGCCTCCGTGGCGAGGCCAGAGAAGGAAATTGTTGATTTGTGATGGCTGATTGAAATCTTCTCATGATCTTGATTGTTGGGCACTTCAATCAACCATCAACAATTCCACACTACACAAACCGAACGTCCTCGCCCTTAACCACCGAGTGCTTCAAAAACTTCATATCATCGTGGTCGGGGAAGTCAATCCGATAATGGGCGCCACGGCTTTCCTCGCGCGCCAGTGCGGATCGCGCTACGAGTAGTCCCGCAAGGTGTAGGTTCGCCGCTTCATACGAACGTCGGGTATGCGGACGAACCAGTTTGGGTCCCAGTTCCTCCAGTTGTTGGATCGCGCTCTGCATCTCCTTACGCGTCCGGACAATACCCACATGATTCCACATAAGGTCCTGGATCTTGCCGATCAATTCCTCAAGACCAGCATCAACCGGACCATTTGAGTAAGCCGCTTTCTTCGGTTGCTTGCTCTTCGGCACAGCATGTTTCAACTCATCGCGCATAGCCTTGCCGGCGCGTGCGCCATACACTAGGCCCTCAAGCAGGGAATTGCTAGCCAACCGATTCGCTCCGTGTACGCCGGTGGCCGCGGCCTCGCCTGCGGCGTAGAGCCCGGGCAAGCTTGTGCGGCCGGCCAGACCTGTACGCACCCCACCCATGGAATAATGGGCCGCGGGACGGATCGGAATCAGGTCCTCGGTGATGTCAATGTTGTACTCGAGACAGGTCGAGTAAATCCGGGGAAAACGCTTCTTGACCTTCTCGGCGCGCAGGTGGGTAAGGTCGAGATAAACGAAGGGATCTTTGACCCGGCTGACTTCCATCTCGTGGACAATGGCCCGAGCCACCACGTCCCTCGGCGCCAGTTCACCCATGGGATGGTACTTGCTCATGAACCGATCCATTTCAAGATTGCGCAGGCAAGCACCTTCGCCGCGTAGCGCCTCGGACAGTAAAAACCGGGGAGCTTTCTTCAAGTAGAGAGCGGTGGGGTGGAACTGAACGAATTCCATGTCGCTGACTTCTGCTCCGGCGCGGTAAGCCATGGCAACACCGTCTCCCGTAGCCACGTCTGGATTGGTGGTGTTGCGATAAAGCTGGCCCATGCCTCCGGTGGCCAGCAACACCGAGCAAGCAGCAATTTCCTCTTCGACTCCTTTGTCACTAATCAAAGAAATTCCCGAGACCCGTCCATCCACCGTATGCAAGCCGGTCGAAAACTCAAATTCCAACACAGTAATGTTTTTTAGGGTTTTCGCCTTGGCGTACAGTGCGCGCAGAATCTCGCGCCCGGTGGAGTCGCCCTGCGCGTGTAGGATGCGGTTACGGCTGTGGGCGCCCTCTCGGCCGAATACAAGCTTGGTGCCGTTGCGGTCGAACTGTGTACCCCACGCGATTAGTTCTTCGATACGCTCCGGGGCGTCCTCGACCAATACTTTGACCGCCTCAGGATTCGAAAGGCCGTCGCCTGCGACCAGCGTGTCCTGCAGGTGCAGGCTGACTTCGTCCTCGTCGCTGAGCGCGGCCGCAATGCCGCCCTGGGCCAGTTGAGTATTGGAGTCCGTGACTTCGCGTTTCGCTAGCACCAGCACGCGTCCCGCTTCCGCCAGCCCGATAGCTGCGCGCAGACCGGCCACACCGGCGCCCACAACGATGTAATCGGTTTCGGCTGGCAGGTGCTTCATGTAGGCAAAATGGTACCACTTGACACCCCTCCCATACCGGAAATGCTTTTCGCGCATACGTTATTATGATGGGGCGCATGGCGCAAGTGACCATTCACGTCCCGCCGCGGCCCTACCAGGCTCGCATCGAGAATGGCCTGTTTACGCGTGCCGGGGCACTGCTGGCCGAGTTGCTTCCCCAGTCCAGCCGGATTTTCGTGCTCACGGTGGCGCCGGTTTACCGACGGTGGGGGTCCAAACTGCTGCGCTCGTTAAAGGCCAGCGGATTCAAGCCCCAGGTCTTACAAATGCCGAACGGCGAGCCCGCCAAGCGTTTGGAGACGGTTGAGACCTTAGCGGAAAAACTGGCGCGCTTGGGCGCGGATCGCAAGGCCGTCATCGTCGCCCTGGGCGGAGGAGTGGTGGGCGACGTTGGTGGATTGCTGGCTTCGCTCTATATGCGCGGAATTGAACTGGTGCAGGTTCCGACCACGGTGCTGGCGCAAGTGGATGCTTCGGTCGGCGGGAAGACGGCTGTGAATCTCGCGGCAGGCAAGAACTTGCTGGGGACGTTTCATCATCCGCGGGTGGTTCTGATTGATCCGGGCGTGCTGTCCACTCTGCCCAATCGAGAATTCCGTGCCGGCCTTTACGAGGCGCTGAAGTGCGGGATTATCGGAGACGTGGAACTCTTCCTAGGTTTTGAACAGAAGAGTGACAAGATCCTGAAGCGCGATCCATTAGAGCTGGAATGGCTGATCGCGGCATCCGTCAAACTGAAGGCAGAGGTGGTCTCAGCCGACGAGCGGGAAGGCGGATTGCGCCGCGTGCTCAACCTGGGCCATACCATCGGGCACGCGCTCGAAGCGGAAACGGGCTATGGGCAACTGCTTCACGGGGAAGCGGTGGCTTGGGGCATGATTGCAGCCACGAATATCGCGCTGACGGTGGGCCGCACAGACAGCGTGACGGCTGGCCGCATTGCTGACGCCGTGCTCAGTTTGGGTCGCCTGCCGGAAGTGAAGGTGAATACGCGCAAGGTTCTCGCCCGGCTGCAAACCGACAAGAAGACGCAGGGTAGTGTGGTGCATTTCGTGCTGCCGCGCGAGATCGGCAAGGTCGAGGTCGTTAACGACGTCCCTGAGCGCGCAATTGCAGATGCGGTGGAAGAGATCCGGCGGCTCTCGCGCGGTGGCTGGGGACGGAAATGAAATTGCTGATTGTCGATTTTTGATGGTGGAATGAAAACCAATACTGGTCCAACGTCTGAGATGTTCTTTAATCAACAATCAAAAATCAACAACCCCTCCCCATGCCTGAGACCAACAAATCAGTGGTGATCGGGGCAGCCCCGGAAGGCGCCCGCGACAGCGGCGCGGCGGCCCGCGCGGTGCGTCAGATGTTCACTGCGATCGCCCCGCGCTACGACCTGCTGAATCACATCCTGTCCTTCAATGTCGATCGTCTCTGGTGGCGGCGCACAGCACGCAGTTTTCGCGAAATCCTTTGGCAGCCAAACGCTCGCGTCGTCGACCTCTGCTGTGGCACTGGCGACATGACCTTTGCCCTGCGGCGACAAGCTGGACGGACATCGCCTCAACTTCTCGGGGCCGATTTCTCCCACGCCATGTTGCAGCGAGCTCGGGCGAAGTCGGCCACGAGGAGCGAGGAAAACGGAACGTCGCTTCTCGGAGTCGCAGGATGGGTTGAGGCTGATGCCTTAAGCCTTCCTTTCACGAACGGATATTTTGATCTCGTCACATCGGCTTTCGGCTTCCGCAACCTCGCCGACTACGATGCCGGACTCCGCGAAATTGTGCGCGTCCTGCGTCCCGGAGGTGAGTGTGGAATCCTGGATTTCAGCGAGCCCAAGGGGCTGATGGGCAGCGCTTATCGCCTTTACTTCAAACACGTTTTGCCGCGCGTGGGCACGATGATTTCCGGAGTTCGCGGGCCTTATGCATATTTGCCTGCATCCGTAGAACGTTTTCCGTCGCCGGACGAAATGCTGGCTCGCATGCGCAGCGCAGGCTTCCATGAAGCAACCTGGACGCCTTACACCTTGGGGATTGCGGGACTCTACCGCGGCAAGAAGTGAGTCCGTTGCTGCTCGCGTTGTTACTCTCCGTTTGATTGAACGCACTTGGGCGCTCTAGGAGTTCACACAGCATGAACTGGTTTATCTGGGCTTTATTGTCGGCTTTTTTCGCGGGCGCTACGGCAGTGCTGGCAAAGATTGGGGTGAAGGAGATCAATTCCAATCTGGCGACTGCGATTCGCACGGTTGTGATTCTTGTCTTCGCCTGGGCGGTTGCAATGTTTACCAACACTCAGCCGCTTTCCGCAATCAGCAGGAGAACCTGGGTCTTTCTGATTCTTTCCGGGCTGGCGACTGGACTATCCTGGCTGTGTTACTTCCGAGCCCTCCAACTAGGAGAAGCCTCGCGTGTCGCTCCGGTCGACAAGCTCAGCGTGGTCGTGGCCATTGCGCTGGCCGTAATTTTTCTGCACGAACCACTCACCTGGCACCATTGGGTCGGGGGCCTATTCATTTTTTCCGGCGCGGTGGTGCTGGCGTATGCATAGTGTGAGACGCCAGGTTTGTCGATCTCCAAATACCTGGCGGAGGAAATCTATCTTGCGTTGGCGCTCTGCGCTGACGGTGACGCTTATGCCTTGAAGCTGTCGGCAAACGCATCCGCAATCGTGTACCGGATCACGTCTTCGTAGGCACTGTCCAAAAACTTCCGCAGGCGGTCGGTATTCATGATGTATTCGCTCGTCATGTAGGGCATGGCTTCGGGAGGAATTGCTGAAATTTGCCGCTTCCACAGGAACTGCAATACAAGCTGCATCGCCCATGTTCCAGGTACGCGCACCAGTTTGGCATGCGCCATCTCAAGGCAGCGGGCGACGCTGAGTGGCTCGCCGCGACCTGCGACGTTAAGCACTGTCAAACGTTGCGACTCGGGATGGCGTCTGAGAATGTGCGCGATCAGCCGGGCCATGTCGTCGACGTGAACGAACTGTAGCTTATGGGCCAAGTATTTCTGTCCCATGGGCAGCATGCACGGCAGCCGTTTGCTTCGCATGCGCATTTTTTCAGCAAGTGCGCTTTTGCCATTGGGAGTGCCACGGAACGCGCCTACCATATAGTTCTCCATGCTGGCCCCAGCGAAGATGTGGGGGCGCAGAACGTAGACGCTGCATCCGCGCAGAGCGGGCGAGCGCTGCCGTACAACTTCATCGGCCTGTTTCTTGTGAATAGCATACGGCAGAGTGTGTGCCGCCAGCGGATAGTCCTCCGTGACCGGAGCGGGGAGACTGGGTCCATATGCCGAGACGCTGCTGGGAAAGATAAATTGCTTAATGCTTCCTTCGCCAGAGCGATTGGCTTCCGTGACGGCTTCCATCACTCGCGCCGTGCCGGCCACATTGATCTGCCACATGCGCTCGACATCGAGCACCCCCGTACGCACGGGATCAAGTATGAAAGCCAGATGGACGACGCTGTAAGCTTTGGTGTCACGCAGCAGTTCGTAGAGCGCGCGGCAAGAGGATTCTTCGCCCAGGTCCATGCGTTCGCAGCGTAGCGGCAAATCGGTTCGAGGTGGACTGAGGTCCACCCCGATCACCGAGAAATCCGCGAGCAGAGGTAACAACCTGGCGCCAAGGTTTCCGGCAATGCCGGTCACCACGACGATAGGTTTCGAATTGGCCATCAGTCAGGTTTCGACGCCGGAGGCTGGGCCGAGGGTGGCTGCTGAGCCGGAGGCTGACCCTGAGCGCCCGGAGCCGTCGGATGCGGGACGCGGGGTGGAGGCTGACGCATTCCTCCCGCCGCCTCCGGCCCAAAATAAGCCTCGTTAGTTTCCGTTTTGAATGAGTTCTGGACCTTATCCATCGCGTCGCGCACTCGCTGCGTTCGCAATGTGCCACGAATTTCTTCCTTCACTTGATCCAGCGGCAGCTGTTCTTTACTAACCACCTTGTACACGTAATGACCGCCAGAGTCGCTGAGCACCACCGAGACGTCGCCCGGCTTCAGGTCGAAAACAGCCGCATGAGCCGGAGGCAGTCCCGTACGGCGGACTTTAGGCATGGTGACAGTTGGCGATTCCACTTTCATTCCGGCCGCGGTGAAAGCTTCTTTTTGCAGCTTGGCAAAGTCCTCTCCCGCAGCAGCCCTGGCCCGCAGACTTTCCGCGAGCTTCGACATCTCTTGTTCGCCCTGTTGCTGCTTAGCCTTTTCCTTTTCCTCCGTTTCCTTCTCAGGTTCTTTCTCGCTGTCCTTTTTTTCGTTTGCCTCGGCATCCTCCGCCGCCTGCTTTGTGCGCGGAACGTACAGCCGCTCCAGCGAGTACTGCTCGTAAGCTTCGGGACTCTTTTTGTAATAGTCGGCGATGTCCTGCTGTGGAACTTTGTCAGCTTCTTCCTGGATACTGCGCTGCAGCTGGTTGGTAAGAATCTGCATGCGGGCAAACTTCATGGTCTCTTTGTACTGCGGACTATTTTGCAGGCCATGTTTCTCCGCTTCTTGCGACATCACCAGCAGTCGCGGATATACGCTGGCCAACTGGCGCTTCAATTGTGGCGTCATGTTCGGTGCGAGCCCGCTGGCCATCTTCTCGAACTCGGCACGCGTGATGACGGTTTCGCAATTCGCCGAGCCCTTGTCTGGCTCTTTTGCAGCCGCGGGCGACTTTGTTCCAGGTGCTGCTGTCTTGGCTTTGGGTGCCGTAGCTGGACAGACGCCCTTGATGGTCAACACCGGCGCCGTCAGAGCAACTTCGGGTGCCGGCGCTGCTGCCGGTGCAGCGTTGTCTGCGGCCGGAGCCTGGGCAGCCTGGGCCGCGGGCGCCGGCGTTTGTGCCTGGCCGCTTGCACTCGCTGCCGGTGCCGCACCCGACGAAGGCGCAGGGGTTCCCGGCTGAGCTTGTCCCCAGGCAAGGGTGCCAAGCAACACACACATCAGCCAACTCTTACTCATAACAGTATTCCTCCAGGATTGGCGCTTCAGAGAGTTATCACCAGAACCTGGAATCCTAGCACATCGCGCGACTGGGATACCAAGGCACAGGGGTCAGAGGGGTCAGAGTGGGTTGCTACGCGGTTTGGCGGTTGGCGCATTCGTCCACAAACGGCGATAATTCGTGGATGTCGGGAACGCCTGCCCTTTATTCGCCTGAGTCGATGCGCGCGGAGAAGCGCACTGCGGCGGGAAATTCTGTTGTTGCCGCGGTCGTCATCACTGGGCTGAAGATTGCTGTCGGCCTCAGCACCGGCAGTCTTGGCATTCTCTCCGAAGCGGCGCACTCCGGACTTGACCTGATCGCCGCGCTCATCACGTTCTTTTCAGTTGGCGTCTCCGACAAACCGGCGGATGCGGATCATCAATATGGCCATGGCAAGGTCGAGAACTTTTCTGCCTTCGTGGAAACCGGGTTGTTGCTAGCCACCTGTGTCTGGGTCGTCTATGAGGCGGTGTTGCGGCTCTTCTATCGGCACGTCGAGATCGAACCCTCGCTTGCAGCATTTGCGGTGATGCTATTTTCCATGGCTGTGGACTGGTGGCGTTCGCGTGCGCTCGGCCGCATCGCCGCAAAGTATGACAGCCAAGCGCTGGAAGCGGACGCACTGCATTTCTCCACCGACATATGGTCCGCGGGCGTGGTCTTGCTTGGTTTGCTGCTCGTGCTGCTAGGCCGCATCTACCACGTGCCGTGGCTGCGAGATGCTGATCCCATTGCCGCTCTATTCGTGGGCGGCGTAGTGATCTCGGTGAGCTGGCGGCTGGCACGCCGCACGATTGATGCCTTGCTCGATGCTGCGCCCTCCGGAGTGCGATCGCAAATCATGGATGCTGTGTCGCGCGTAGAAGGTGTGCTGGAAGTCGATCGAGTCAGGATTCGCCGCGCCGGCAATCGTTACTTCGCCGACCTCGCCGTGGGGCTTGCGCGCACCGTAACCTTTCAGCGATCGGAGCAACTGGCGAGTGCCGTGACCGAAGCGGTTCATAAAGTGCTGCCCGATGCTGATGTCACCGTGCAGCCGTTGCCCCGTGCTGAAGGCTCGGAAAACATTTTTGACCGGATACGGGCCGTGGCTACGCGGCACAACCTCAACGTCCACGACATCAGCGTGCAAGATCTGGCGGCGCGCCTGCATGTGGAGCAGCATGTGGAACTCGACGAACGCATGACTCTGAAGGACGCTCACGATCGGGTCACCGAGCTTGAAGCGGACATGCGCCGCGACGTGCCTGAAATTGCGGACATCCTTACTCACATCGAGAGCGAGCCAGCGACCATTGAAACCGGCGACGAGGTACTGCGTGACGCCAAGCTCGAGCGCCAATTGAAGGCGGCGGCCACGGAGTTTCCCGAGATTCTCGACATGCACGAAATTGTGATCAAACGGGTGCGCGGCCGTTTGTATGTTTCGTGCCACTGCACGTTCTCCGACGATCTGCCATTGGCCCGCGTGCATGACATCCAGACCGATCTCGAGATTCGATTCAAGCAGGACGCGTCGGAACTGTTTCGAGTGCTGATTCATCCGGAGCCGAGCACGGACAATCGGAGGTAAGAGTCATCATGATGGAAGCCACTGCCCTGTGGACTGACAACGAACGCTTCATCGGGCAAGCCACGTCGGGACATGCCCTCGTTATGGACGCGGCCAAGGACAAGACTGCTAATAGTCCGATGGAATTGGTGCTGATTGCGCTGTGCGGGTGCACCGCCGCCGATGTGAATGGCATTCTGCGCAAGAAGCGCGAGCCGTTTACCATCCTCGAAGTACGCGCCCAGGCCGAACGCGCTACCGGCTATCCCGCGGTTTATACAGAGATCAAGCTCACTTACCGCGTGGGCGGGAAGGTTTCGCCTAAAGCCGTGGAGGATGCCGTTCGTCTGTCGAAAGAAAAATACTGTTCGGTCTCGGCGATGCTGGAGAAAACTGCGAAGATTACCACCGCCATCGAATACCTGGAGGGCTAAAAGCTTCTAACCAGAACCTTACTGGCGTTGACGGCGACCTTGCCTACTGGACGGGAGCATTCACGCGCTGCTCGGGGAAAAAGAAGAAGCACTCGCCTGGCTGCGCCGCGCGGTGGAAGTTGGGAACCACAATTATCCCTGGTTTCAGAAAGACAAGAATTACGACAGCTTACGTGGCGACCCCGAATACCAGCGCATCATGGGAGAAGTGGGGCGGCACTGGGAAGAGTACAAACGGGCGTTTGGGGTGTGGTAACGTCCGGTAGTTTAGAGCATCACCCATCCCGAAGGAATTGAATACCGCGAAGCGCGTTGGGAACCTGTTGGGTGATTACACCCTGCCCTTCTTCTCTTGCTCGGCCCAACGCGCAAAAAGCGCATCCACTTTTTTTGCAGCTTCCTCCATCTCTGCGTGCGCAGTCACAAGACGTGGGCTGTCACTTGCGATTGCCGGTTCCTCGAGCTGGGCGCGTTTCGTCTCTAACACCTCTTGGGCGTCGGCGAGGCGTTGCTCAATGACGGCATATTCGCGTGCTTCTAGGTAGGAGAGCTTTCCTTTCGCCGGCAGCGGCGACTCTACCAAGACTGCAGCCTGAGTGCCGAGACGAGCTTTCGCCTTCATCGCCGACGTGCGCCCCACCTGCCATGACTCCCATTGCGAATAGTCCGCAAAACTTTCGGCGCTGCCCTGGCCATCCAAGCCAACTACGATGTTCGACACCCGATCGAGCATGTAGCGGTCATGCGTGACCAGAACCAGGGAACCGCGAAACTCGAGCAAGCTCTGTTCCAATATTTCGAGCGTCGGAATGTCAAGGTCATTCGTCGGTTCATCAAGCAGGAGAACATCGGCGGGCTGGAGCATAAGCTGAGCGATCAGCACGCGAGCCCGCTCGCCTCCAGAGAGGCGTTCGACGGGTTGATTGAGCTGCTCTCCAGTAAACAGAAACCTCGCCGCCCATGATGCCACGTGAATCACGCGATCCTGGTAAATTACCGAATCACCTTCCGGAGCAAGAGCGCGGCGCAGAGTGACATTCGTGTCAAGTCCGTGGCTCTGGTCGAAGTAGACAACTCGTAGCCACTCAGCCCGCCGAATCTCTCCAGCGGTTGGCGGCAGATCTCCGCGCAAGAGTCGTAGCAACGTCGTTTTGCCACTGCCATTCGGTCCGACCAGCCCCACCCGCATCCCCGCAGTCAAGATGAAGTTGAGCATCTCGAAGAGCGTACGATCTCCGATCTGGTACGCAACATTCTCCAATTCAATCAACCGTTTCGTCTTGCGATCGCTGGCCGAGAAATCGATTTGGGCTGTGCCGATTCGGGTTCTTTCGTTCAAGTCCACAAGGTCTCCGATTAACTCGTTCGCCTTGTCGATACGGGCTTTCGACTTCCTTGTCCGGGCTTTGGCTCCGCGACGCAGCCATTCAATCTCCGAATGAACCAGGTTTTCGAGCGCTTCCTGTCTCTTGGACTGAGCGTGCAGAAATTCTTCCTTCTTCTCCAGGAACGTGCTGTAGTCTCCATGCACGCGCAGGATCCCGTTTGGATATATGCGATTGAGCTCAGCCATCTCGGTGGCAACATTTTCGAGAAAGTAGCGGTCATGACTCACGACCACACATGCGAATGGCGATGCATGGAGTAATGTTTCGAGCCACTCGATTCCGGCGAGATCCAAATGGTTGGTAGGTTCATCCAGCAGCAGGATATCCGGCTTCTGAACCAGCGCTTCGACAATGGCCAAGCGTTTCTGCCAGCCTCCAGACAATGCCGTCGCTTCCGCTTCCACATTCTCGAAGCCCGCACGCCCCAGCGTCTCGGCGAAGCGCGTGCCGCGCTCCGACTGTGGCACTCCGGCGCCTTCCATTGTATGCTCCACAACAGACCGCACAGTGTCAGCGGACTTGAACTTAGAATCCTGCTGAACGCAGGTGACCCGAATCCGTTTTCGGACCGCCACATCGCCCTCGTCGGGATCTTCGCTGCCCGCCAGAATCCGTAGAAGTGTGGATTTACCCGAGCCATTCGGGCCAATGAGGCCGATACGGTCGCACTCGGAGAGGGTAAAGGAGACGTCCTGAAAGAGCGGATTGGCTCCAAAGGCTTTGGAGATTCCCTGAGCATTTATAATCGGCGGCAACGGCTTGCGATCTCCCAACCGGCGGTTTTGAGGTTATCAGGAAATGCGGGCAACAACGAAGGCTCCGCGTCCCCTGTGACTGTGCCGAGAGGTTTCGAATTCAGCACGGAGGTGAAGTTAATTTCCCAGCTGGCATCGGCATTTGAACGGAGAAATTGGGCGAACTGAGGTCGACCATCCAACATTCGAAGAATCTAAGCGGAGTCTGGTGTTCTCCGCATCCTCTTCGCGGCTACGGGTTTATCGCTGCCGCTACGTTTTTTTGGGGAATATCGGCCGCGCTTGGCCGGGCTGCATTCACGGGAAAGTTGTTTTTCACCGGCAGTTCGTTACGGCCGATTGATCCGTTGATTCTTTCGCAGACCCGCACCACGTTTTCTTTGCTGGTTCTGTTGCCGGTGCTTCTCGGCCTTCGTGGCTGGCAGCGTCTCAAACTTCCTGGCAGGGATCTTGCTCAGTGCCTTGTGCTCGGAGTGCTGGGCGTGGCGGTATCGAATTACTTTTACTACGTGGCTATTCAGAAGACGAACGTGGCTACCGCCATCATCCTGCAATACACTGCGCCGGTGTGGCTGCTGCTTTACGTGGTGGCGCGCGGGCAGCAGAAGCTGTCACTACAAAAAGTGGCAGCGGTTGGACTGGCGGTCACGGGAATTGCGCTCGTCATCGGCATTGTGGGCGGAACCAGCACGGGCGAGAATGCCAACAACTTTCTGCGTCTCAATCCCGCGGGACTGTTGGCTGCTCTCCTGGCGTCATTTTCTTTTGCCTTCTACAACATTGTCGGACATGGCGTCCTCACCCGCTACGACCGCTGGCGAGTGCTGCTCTGGACTCTTACTTCTGCATCGGCGTTCTGGTTATTGGTGAATCCGCCCTGGAAAATCGTCGCCGTGCACTACGCCGGTGTGCAATGGGCATTCCTATTCGTATTCTCGATGATCTCGGTGCTCGGCGCCTTCTCTCTGTATTTCCTCGGACTACAGCATCTGGAACCCACGCGCGCCATCATCGCGAGTTGCCTCGAGCCGGTGTTCTCAATTTTGCTGGCTGCGGCGCTGCTTGGGGAAATGATGCATCCGGCTCAGAGCTTGGGGATCCTGCTGGTTCTGGCGGCTATCGTCATCGTGCAACTTCCCAGCCGCGCTGACGCAGAAGCATCGGTTGTGGTCGAACCAATTGAGTAGGGATTTCGAGCAGTCGCCGACTTGTAGAGCCCGATATTGCGGCTCGATCATTCGGATGACGCCGCCGTGCTCCGAGCCTCCTTTCGTTCGTGCGCCGCAGAGCTCGGTTTCCCATTCAGCTCTTCGCCCCCGGCGTCGGTGGCGGCTGAAGGCGATGTAGTCGTTGAGCGCGGGATTGAGCTGGGCTTCCTATTTGTGCGCAGCGGGATACTTGCTGGCCGTCGACTGCTGGAAGATCTGTATTCTTTTCGGTAAACTCGACCGATTCCTTCGCGTGAGCGGTGGCCTGACGAAGTTTGGAGCATAGGCTATTCACGATTGGTTGTGGGTGCAACGGCGATTGTCGGCGCAATCGACCGAGCGGCACCGTGATTTTGACATTCCTCAAAAGGGCGAGTAGGGATTACCAAAAGGAGGCGACGTGGACTTTGTCATGTTTGAAGATGTGGACGGCATGGAAGTCTTTGTAAACCCCGAACGGGTTATTTGGGTCAGAGAGTATCCCGGCCAAACTACGGTCATCAGCTGCGGAGACGAGGACAAGTTTGCGGTACGCCTCAGTCCGGCTCAAACCGTCGCCGCATTGGGCAAGGCGGTTCGCTAAAGCGTAGGGGTATGTATTTCGATGGGTTGCCGTTTCCCAGAGCAAGCCAAACTATTATCCGTACACATCATTGCTGAGAACAGGTGATTACCACTCAGAACCTGGTCGGTGAGGACATTGATGATGTTTCGCCAAATCCTACGGCCGGGTGCTACCTTAGCTGCCCCAGTCGAACTTGATTGATGGGGAGCAAGTCATTCTGACGCCTTTAATCGTGGTGGTGCCCTTATGGTGGCCAGATGCAAAGGGCATCAGAGCGAACTGGATGTTGCCTTCGCTCTCTGTCTTGGTCTTCCCCGGATGCTTCTCGCCATACGATTGGCCATCGACAGACACATCGCTGTCGGTCAGCAGCAATATATTACGCGCGATACCGAGTCCGCATGTGAAATACGCCCGGAGTGTACGAACGGATTCAGACCGTACCGAACAAAGATGCACGAAGGATTCTGCTGGGCGCGGACTACTTCGCTTCGCCTCCATGGGGGCGATGTCCAGGCCCAGGTTCCACGGGAGGCGACGGTGGACGAGTACGGCCAGACTGGGCTGAACTGGCCTGAGTAGGACAAGTGTTGTAAACCGTCCTTTACATTCACGAAGTGGCTGCCAAAACAATTGCCAACTCATCTAAAATTAGAACATGCAGGCAGTGGCGATAAAAAAGAGTAGCCGCGAGAGAACAACCGGCTTTCAAGAGATGGGAACGCTCAGGTGTGACGGTTGCGGCGAGGAGTTCTTCATCGGCCACAACCCGAAATCGGTGGATAAGTGGCTTGCAGAAAAGCAAGCAAAGTGGCTGGAAAAAGTCTTGGCGGAAGAGCACGAGCGCGACAAGAAGCATTCCGACCGAATCGAACTGCCGGACTAGCTGCCTGAGCGGGAACTGATTGTTCTCGAAAACAGGCCATTTCGCTCATTGCCTTTGATTGTGAGTGTAAAGATTTCTCACAAGTTTGACATCGCAGCGCCTCCGGCGTAGGTTTGGGTGTTTTTGTAGCCAATACCACAAACACTAAAGGAGAACGACATGCGAGTGCGACGAGCGCTTTTTGGGGCTGTGCTGTGTCTCTATCTCGCCCCGACCCTGTGCGCCCAAGATGCGGTCAAGGTTGATCCCAAGCATTACACAGTAGTGACCGAAAATGACCAGGTGAGGGTTTTGAAGGTGCACTACGGCCCACACGAAAAATCGGTAATGCACAGTCATCCCGCCACGGTTGCGGTGTTCCTTACCGATGCCAAGGCGCAGTTCACGTTTCCGGACAGTAAAACGCAAGATTTAGTGGTCAGGGCGGGCGATGCCCAGTACAGCAAGGCCACAACCCACTTGCCGGAGAACACCGGTGAGCAGGGGATGGATCTGGTCGTGGTCGAGCTCAAGGGTAAAGCTGCCAAGTCAGCGAAAGCTGAGATGAAGTAATTTTCCGGCTCGGGATGTAAGGGATCCGAAAGATGACAAGCCAGAGAGAGGGCCAGCTACGGCGTCTCGCAGAGAGTTACACCGCAGCGTGGTGTAGCCAGAACGCCTCGAGAGTAGCTGGCTTCTACTCACTGGACAGCTCGCTCCGCGTCAATGCTGGTCCCACGGCCGTTGGTCGTGATGCCATCGCTGGTGTGGCCCAGGGATTCATGGCCGCCTTCCCCGACCTGAAGGTAATCATGGACGACATCATTTTTAATGGTGATCAGACGGTTTACCGCTGGACACTCGTGGGTACGAACACCGGTCCAGGCGGGACCGGGAAACGCGTTCACATCAGCGGTTTTGAAGAGTGGCGGATCGGAGCAGACGGACTTATTGCCGAGTCACGCGGCCATTTCGACAGTGTAGAGTACCAACGTCAACTGCAACAGGGCGTTAATGGAGCGCCGTAAACAACCGTCCGTTAATCGGGTCGGTGAGTGACTGTCGGGGTGGACATTTTGGTAAAACTTGGCGTCCGGTGAGCGAACCATCTGTACGACGCCAGTCTCGATGCCATAGCGATGGCCGCAAGTGATTATTCTGAAGGCTTGCGCGGCAGAGAATCGAGGGTCCGTGTCTTCTGATTGCGAACGACGTTCAGTTCCCTCGCGAGATCCGTCAACTTCGCAGGATCTTCTAGGATGGACGGGGGAGCGGAGGAAGTCTGTGCAATACAGATCACCTCCAGCCCACAGGCAGGACCGAAGATCGCAGCGATTCTTCGGTGGTGGAAAGCTGTTGTAGGTTAAAACTCCCGGTGCGCGACTATCTGGCCGCGGTTCTTCCTGGACTCGCTGATCGCACGATCCAGCGCCTCCCAGAACTTACTCCCGCGGCCTGGGTCGCCCAGCATTCGTAGACTCCAACCACGGGTCGCGTGAACGCGATATTAGGTCAACACGTCAACAACGATGAAATGATCGCTTAGCTACGTGAGCCTTCGTTAGGCTTCTCTTCCCGCAGCATGTACCAGGAACTCAGACCGATGCAGATAATGGTACCGGTGATGGCAAGCAGAAGCGCAGTCTCGTTCGAGTCCGAAGGCCAGAGCCGATTTGTGAACGAAAGATGTCTGGGCCACAGGTCCGCCATCCAGGGCCAGAGCTGATGGGACTCAAGGATCAACCACGGAGCCGCAAGGACGGTGACGAAAAAGGCGGAAATCCTTGCGATTCGAATGGGCAAAGTCGCCCTGACCAGCGCTTTCTCCCGGGCCAAGGCTTGCGCCTTGCGCCAGATCAGGGCCGCGTCTGGCAGGGCGCTGAGTTCGTGCCTTGCGAGTTCCGTGCTTTCCCGCAAGAACTCGGAGACCAGCAGGACCTCGGAACAGACCGGGCAGCTGCGGGCGTGGCCCAGAATCTCGGCGTCACGCGAGCTACCGCAGAGCGCGGCAACTACCTGTTGTTCCTTCTCGCAAAAGTGTTGATTCATACATCCACCTCTGAACCAGAATCTCGTGGGCTCCTGCCGATGAGGCCGGCAAGCTTGCGGCGGGCCCGGAAGAGCAGCAGTCGGACACTGGACACTGCCCGCTTTCAGCCCCGTGGAATCCGCGATCTCTTTGTGGCTTGCGCCCTCCACGTACGCCAGCCAGAGCAACTGGCGTTCACGATCCTTCAGCCGCCGAAAAGCCCGCCGCACCACGATTTTCCGGTCAGGATGGGGAGCCGAAGACGCCACCTCGGGAACTGGATCTGGCAGGGAGTCTTCTTCATGACGACGCCAACGGTCGCGCAAGAGATTGGTCGCGATGCGGAAAAGATAGCTCCGACTCCCGGCCTCGTCCATCGGTGAAAGCTTGGCGGATAGGAGACGGCAGTAAGACTCCTGCAATAAGTCCTCGGCCAGAGCGCGTTCTCCCGAGACCCGCAGCAGATAAGCGAATAGCGGACAATACGTCTCCTCGTAAAAGGCACGAAAAGCCGCCTCGTCCATCCTTGCTTCACCCTTCGCGATGGGACGGACACTCTGCCCCGGCATGCGCTTGGCAAGATCCAATGCGGGAATGTTAAGCTCCCATCGCATCAACACAGCACATTGCCCGTGACTGGCCGCGCCGTTCAGCAGCCCGAATGACTTTGAGAGGTAGTAGGATGCAGCGCCTGACAACGCAAAGCCCACTCCTAGGGCGCAGATCAATGTGCCGAAGACGACGAAGCCTTCGCCGGAAACAGACACACGATTGTGCAGCAACAAAAGCGCTGCGCCGAACAAGAGAAGAATAATTCCGGTTTGTAGGGCGCCGATGATTCGTCCGTGAGGGGAAACGCGCTCCACCTTAAGCGATTCGAGCAACTCCCTTCCGGTTTCCGTTTGTGCGTAGGCCAGCAGTTCCTGGCCGGAGCCGACCTTGTCCAACAGCTTGGTTTGCACTTCCGCCTGCAGTTTCGCAATCTTGTAGCGCCGGATCGTGCTGAAGATGACCCAGGCGAGCAAAACGAACATGCCTGGAATCGCTATCGTCGCAACGACGTCTTGATTCATAGTCTTGCTCCTTCGGGCAGATGCGGGCATTGAATACGAAGGATTTCTGTCCACCCTACTCGTTACAACGTGTAGCGGGGGATTTGGTTAACAGTACGGGAAAAGAATCAGGAACGCTGCGGTCTTCAATCGCGGGTCTCCTTAGACCACCACGGCGTGTTGACGCTGGCTGCGGCCTCAACCTGTCAACCGTGTAATTGCTCTGTTGAACACATGTCTTTCACAAGACGGAAGATTTTCAAACCGAGATTCGTCCTTATCATTGGTGGTTACGTGAGGAAGCATTGCGCCGAGTCCGACCCCCAACGGGACATGCCGTTAGACCTATCCCTTTCGCTGGCTGTCCATCCTGGCCAATAGCGATCCCGTAAATCACCCCTTTGGGAGGCGGTTCGTGCTGCCTGCGGCAGTTGGCCAGCAGTGGGAAGCCAACGAAGATAAAAGTCGCCTTCATGATGCCGAGATGCTAGCACGACTTTGACAGTAGCTGTCGAGAACAGGCCTCTCATTGACCCATCAACGAGTGAGGCGATTTAGCCGGCGACGGGCAGGTGTTTGCTCGACGGGCGCATACTATGGAACCGACCTGGGGAGGGCAAAGCCGGAGTCATGAAAATACTTCTTGTGGAAGACAGCAAGTTCCTCAGAGTGGCGACGGAAAGGGCGTTGACCACCGCCGGATATGAGGGGATCTCCGCCGACAACGGAGAACAGGCTTTCGAGGCTGGCACGCGAGCATGCGCCTGACTTGATTCTGCTGGACGTTATGCTGCCCAAGCTGAGCGGGCCGGATGTGCTGAAGGCCTTGAAGAAAGATCCGGCAACAGCATCGATTCCGGTGATGATGTTGACCAGTCTCTCGCAGAAGAATGCCAAGCAGTTCGAAAAAAGACGGAGCAAGCTTTTTCTCGAGAAGTCCGATTCCATGCTGGGGAAAGGGCCTGACTCGCTGTTCGCTGCGGTCGACCGAATGCTGAAAAAAAATCAACTCCGGTGAATGAGTGCAACGACGATGGGGCGAAAAAAAA
>Ga0070699_100001028_pt1 | contig 25905 bp, 7 predicted proteins | sample KBSK1503metaG_FD_65473 | JGI IMG/M metagenome (GOLD analysis project Ga0070699, IMG submission 65473) | Corn, switchgrass and miscanthus rhizosphere microbial communities from Kellogg Biological Station, Michigan, USA - KBS K1-50-3 metaG | ecosystem: Host-associated > Plants > Roots >...
ATCTTGAGCAGCGGCGACTCCCACATGTCTTTGCGATAGACCACCACGCGGTTGCCGCTCAGCAAGGGGACGTAGATCGACGTAACCGTCAGGTCGAAAGCGAGTGAGGAGTAGAGCGGGAAGTCCAACGGCTCGCCCTGGAGATAAACGTCTTTGGCCCAGTGGAGATAATTGACCAGCGCAGCTTGCGTGATCTTGATGCCTTTAGGCGTGCCACTCGAACCCGAGGTGTAGATCACGTAAGCGAGATCATCCGCCTGTCGCAGCCACGCCGGGTTCTCTGTAGACTCTCTGGTGATGAGTTCCCAATCGCTATCTAGGCACAGCGTGTTGACGCCTTCACACTCCAGTTTGAGACTCGCCTGCGTCAGTAACAATTGCAGCGCAGCGTCTTTGATCATGCGCTCACGGCGTGCTCGCGGATGCTCAGGATCAATGGGCACGTAAGCCGCCCCAGCCTTCAACGTCCCCAGCAGCGCCACCAGCAATTCCAGCGAGTGGTCCAGGTAAATGCCTACCAGTGTTCCGGTGCCGACGCCCTGCGCGCGCAGATAATGAGCGAGTTGGTTGGCCCGCTCGTTTAGCTCCGTGTACGTCAGCCGCTGTTCCCCAAAACTCGCGGCCCATTGTTCAGGTGTCGTACGCACCTGTGCTTCAAACCACTGCGACACAGTGGCCGGTCCACCATACTCACGCTGCGTCTGGTTGAACTCGTAGAGGTAACGATCGCGCTCCGCCGCCGCCAGCAACTCATACTCGCCAACGGCAACATCCGGCTGCTCCAGCAACGTCTCCAGCAGCTTCAAATAATGCCGCCCAAACAACGCCACCGTCTCACGCTTGAACAAACCCGCGTTGTAGACCAGCTCGCCTGCCAGCCCTCCGTTACGCAGTGCAAAACTCACATCCAGATCGTTATGCCACTCTTCCAGATACTGCCGGTTGCTAAGGTTCTCCAGCACCACACTCACCGTGAACAATCCGCGCTGCGTGACGCTATTGAGCTTCAACCATTCCAGAATCTTCTCGTACGGATACTTCTGGTGCTCGTAGGCTTCGGCCAGCGTTTGTTTCACCCGCTCCAACATTTGTCGTCCGGTCTCACGGCTGCTGACAGCGTCGCGCAATGCAAGCACGCGATTGAGCGCCGCCGTGCCCGCATACTTCTGGTGAATGGAAGTGCCGACGATGATGTCTTCCACACCCGTGTACTGGTGCAAACAAATCTTCAGCGCACTCACCAGGGCAGTAAAGATCAACGGCTCACTCTTTCCGCACACGCGCCGCAACTTGCTCAGCAGAGCTTCGCCTAACTCAAGACTCACTGTCCCGCGGTCGCCCTGCTCTGCTTCCGGCTTACGGAAGTCGGCAGTCAGACGCGTCAGCGCCAGCTCGCCGCCGAGCTTCAGCATCCAGTAAGTCTTCTCCTTCTCCAGCTTCTCTTCCAGAAACTTGAGCTTTACCGCCACCTCGTCATACCTCTTTTCGGTTTATCCGCGTGTATCTGCGCCCATCTGCGGCCACGTCTTCGCACCCGCCACCATGTTTGCCAGATGCTTTTGTTGCTCAACCCGTTTTTGGTCCACGGGAACTGACGCAATCTCGAGCGCGAGCAGGCTGTGCGCCTCGTTCATGAAGCTCTTGAATTGCTCGAGCGAGATACCTTTGCCGATCAGGTACGGAATGATCCAGAAGTCGAACGACCACTGCGGCAACCAGGTCGACTCCTTGATCGTCAGGAACATGCGGTCGATATGGTCCATCGCTTCGAGGCTGTCCATCGTTGCGTGATGCCACACAAATCCCTCGCCGCCGATCTGAAACTTTTCGCGCTGGTTCTCGATCGGTGTGCCCGGTTCGCAGTACCACATCTGCGAGCGGTAATAGTCAGGCCTGGTCTGGCGGATGAAGTCGATGGTCTCGTTTACGGTTTCGGTGGTCTCACCGGGAAAGCCCGTGATCAGCGAAGCAAAAGTGAGAATCCCATACTGGCGCAGCCACTCTATACCCTGCTGGTACTTCTGGATCGTCGCCGACTTGTTCATGTTGACGAGGATGCTCGGCGAACCTGACTCAACCCCGAGAAAGACGCCCTTACAGCCACTCTGGGCCATCAGGTCGATCGCTTCTTCATCCGAGTTGCTGCAACGGAAATAGGAAAACCAGTTGAAGTCGTATTTGTTCCGGATCATCATCCGGCAAATATCTTTGAAGCGCGGAAACGGCACGTTGAACGTGTCGTCGATAAACACCACGTTGCGCACGTAACCGAGCTCGCGCATCGAATCGAGCTCTCGTTCGATCGCGTCGATACTCGCGAGCGTCAGCGCGCCGGCGCGAGTCGGATAGTTGCAGAACGAACACTTGAACGCGCAACTGCGTGCGGTCCGGGTTTGAATAGTTGGGCCAAGATCTTCACCCGGAAAGGCACTCCAGTCGACGATGTTCTGGTCGAGCGAATTGTTCTCGGGTGTGACCTTCGTGAACTTCAAGGTCCGGTCTGCGAAATAAGCGAGGTTGGGAATGCTGCTGAGATCGCCATCGTTCTTCAGACACGTAACGATCTGCGCGAGTGTTAACTCACCCTGTCCCTCGATGACATAAATATCGGCTCCAATATCTTCGAGCGCCGCGCGAAACTCGTCGCCGTGAAAGTTGCGATGATGATTGTTGATGAGTGGTCCACCCACGACGATCTTTACCGTCGGGTTGTGTGCGCGAATAAACTCAATCATCTCCAGCAACGGCAGGTTCACCACGTAGAACGTGGTCGTGATTGCGACGCACAACGGATCCTCGTTCAGGTATTCAAGCAGCAATTCCTTCTGATACTGAAAGAGGTTGATATAACGAGCTTCGAGACCGCTGCGACGGAGAAAAGTGGTCAGGTAAACAGCGGCGAGGTTTGGGATGTCGCCGGATTTGTACGTACCGGAATTGCCACTTGCGGCCAACGCACCGACGTGGTTCATCAGCCCGACGTAATCGAGTTTTCGATCGGCGAGATCGACGAAGCTGAAACGCAGATCGCGGTAAGCCTCAGAGTTCTCGCCGTAATTCCGCAAAAAGCTCTCGTACTTTGTAAACGGAACTTCGTTATAGCCGATGACCACGCAATCGAGACGTTTCACGTCAGCTCCTTGTCTTAAACACAGGCGGTGATTCAGTTTGGTGATGAAGTTAGTAGGCCGAAGGCGATGGCTGGTTTGACGATGGACCTTAATACGCCGAAGGCGTTAGTTTGACGATGGACCTTAACACGCCGAAGGCGTTGGTTAGTTTGACGATGGACCTTAATACGCCGAAGGCGTTGGCTAGTTTGACGATGGACCTTAATACGCCGAAGGCGTTGGCTAATTTCAGCCCAGGGTCGGAGCGCAGCGACAACCCTGGGTCAAGTAAATAAACTGCATGCCAACCCTGAAAGGGTTCCTCTCGGTTCGAACCCTTTCAGGGTTAAGAACAATTTCCGATTGGATATCCCAGGGTTGGAGCGCAGCGACAACTCTGGGTCAAGTAAATAAATTGCATGCCAACCCTGAAAGGGTTCCTCTCGGTTCGAACCCTTTCAGGGTTAAGAACAATTTCCGATTGGATATCCCAGGGTTGTCGCTGCGCTCCAACCCTGGGCTGAAATTAGCGAACGCCTTCGGCGTACTTCAAACTAAGCGAATTAGCCTTCGGCGTGCTTCAAACTGGGGGATCAGCCTTCGGCATACTTGAAACTGGGGATCAGCCTTTGGCGTATTTTAAAAATTGAAGCGAAGCTGAAACTGGACGCGGCGGTTGCCGCCCGAGCCGGTCACGACTGGACCAGGACCGAAGCTGCCCGAAATCGCGGTTGACTCGCCAAAGTTTGGTGAACTGAGGTTCCCAACCGGTTGGGCCAGGTTGGCGCGATTGAGCAGGTTCTGAATGTAGACGGAGAACGTTAGCTCGTAAGGTTTTTCCGGAGCCCGTTGTGGCGTCGCCGCCACGGATCGGCGTGCTGGTCCGAACGGAAACGATCGGCTGAGACCGAGATTGACGGAGAAGTAACTCGGACCGGTGCCGAAGTTGCGACTGATGGCTGGCTGGTCCGGCGATGGGTTTAGATCGAAGTCGCCGAATCTCGTCGAGACGAAGTCAGCCGGTGCGGTAGCTGTGGTCGCAAACGCGGGACGGTCAGTAAACAAGCCATCACCATTCGTGTCGCGTCCGGTGACAATATCAAACGCACGTCCCGATTGCGCGATGATGAACGAATTCAATCCCAACCTGAGTTTGGGAATCGTGTACGTGGCGCCAAGCACGAAATTACGCCCCGGAATGAAACTGGCGCGCGAATACTCACCACTGAGATCGTAAGAGTTCGCCGGGAAGCACGACACGAGTGAGCCGAAGGCGCATTCCGTGTCGCTCTTGCCTTTGCCGATCCCAAAGTTGGCAAAGATCGAAACACCGCGATTAATCTGCCGTCGCAGCCCGAGATAGAAACGCGTGTCGTTGAAGTTACCGCTCGATTCGTAGAAATAAATATCGCCGTTCGCGCCGAAAGGCCGCACCTTGGTTTCGGGAAACGCCGGATCGAACGTGCCGGGCAACGGCGCATTGATGTTGCGCAGACGCAGCAAATGACGGCCACGATAGTTGAACGCCACAGCAACGAGCGTGAGTCGCCACGGCAACTGCCGCTCGAAATTGATCACAGCCATCATGAGCGTGGGCGCCTGGAAATTATCCGCCACGCGCCGGACTACTTGCGGCGAAGCAAAACCCGCCAGATCTTCAGCCCCCGGCACATTCGTCACCCCGTCGACACTAAAGATCGACTGGTCCAACAACGCTGGATCGAACACGCGGAAGTCCGTTTGATTCACGCCATTGAAACGCTGCTCGGCAAGTGCCACTCGCTCGCCGAGTCGATCGTAGAAAATTCCGACTCCGCCGCGAACAACCATCTTCGGCGGTGCATTGTTCGCACCAGCGCGCGGCGCCCACGCGAAGTAAACACGCGGCGCGAAATTCAAGTTGCTGCTGATGTTGGTCTGGCTTTCGTAACGCAGTCCGAAAGTGAGTGTCAGGTTGGGACGGACACGCCATTCATCCTGGAGAAAGAGTCCGAAGTCAACCTGTTTGACGTGCGCTTCGGGGTTGCCGGTCGCGAGCGAGAACTGCGTGGCGCCCCCGCCGAGTGTTCGCAGCTGCGGCCGATCCTGAAACAACAAGGTGCGGCGATAACGCTCGAGACTCGTGATTGGAACAAACACCGGATTGCCTTGCGCATTGAGCACGAGCTGATCGCCGGCATCAAGCTGCGGCGCCATGCCACCGGAAAAGATGAAGGTGCCGCCAAAGTTCTGTGGTGAGACGTCGGTAATACTCACGCCGCGCACGCGACCACCAAATCTCAGCACGTGCAGACCCGTTGTCAGAGTCGAAGCGTTTTGCAGTTCCCAACGATTCTCATCCGCGTGCGCGCGGCCGATCTGCGAACCACCGCTGATGAACGATTCCTGCACGTTGATCGTCGGAATCGAGTTGTCGGCGTCCTGAAGTGTGTTGCCGCGAATGAATTGAAAGCGCGTTTCGGTAATCATCGTCGGACTCAGCACGGCTGATTCGATGAGTTGCACGACGTGCTCGGTGTTTGAACGATCGTAAGCACGTTCCGGTAAAGAAAAATCGACGGCGCCGGTGTTTTCGAGCCTGGTGTGTGAATACGAGTAACGCGCGATCAGCGAGTTGTTGGGATTGAACTGGTAATCGAAGCGCGGACTGACTGAGAAGTTGCGATTCGGCGTGAGCAGAGTTTGCCGAAATGGCGTGACGCTCAGACCTGGGTCGAGAACCGTCGCGTTTATGAGCGCGTTGTCGTCAACCATGCGATATTGCAGGTCGGAGAAGAACGACGCTCGTTTGGCGATCAGTGGTCCACTCAAGCTGCCGCCGAAGTGGCGCAACTGAAACGGCGCGCGCTCGGGCGCGAACGGATTGCGTGAGTTAAAACTCTCGTCACTGAAGTTGACGAACGAGCTGCCGCGAAACTTGTCCATACCGGGACGCGTGACGATGTCCACGCGCGCCAAGCCGATGCGATCGTTCTCAGCATTGAACGGATTCTGATTGATGCGCACCTCGCGGATCGACTCTTTGGGCGGCAAGCGATTCGCGGTCAAACCGTCGATGTAGATCGTGCCGCCGTCAGGACCGGCCGATGGGCCCGCCATCGCTTGCAATGCCGCCGCCAGCGCTTCGGGATCGTCGGGCAGGACGTCGAGATCCTGACCGCGCAAGGTCAGCGCATCGGCGTTGCTTGCCGCGTCGACATTCAAACTCTTTTCATCGGCGATAGTGACGCGTTCTTCTTCAAGCACGATCTTCAACTGAAGGTTGTGAATGCCGCGGGTTCCGGCGCCTACATCGATTGAGTCTTCAGTGATAGCGAAGCCTTTGGCCGAAACACGAAGCACATACTTCCCTGCCGGCAGTGATGTGAAGGAGTAGAGTCCCTGAGCGTTGGTGACGGTACTCTTCTGCGCACCATCAGACGCTGTCGCAGTGACTACCGCCCCGACAATCAACCCCTCCCGCTCGTCCGTAACTCTGCCGCTGAGGGAACCCGTGAGTGGCTGTTGCGCTGACACGATGATGCAAAGAGTGAGAACCAGAAAACATGCCGAAGGTAGAGGCGTCATGGCATCTTTCTATTTGTGCTTTTTGTGCCTTTTTGTGGCTAAAACAACTGTGCCTTCGCAGCCTAGAATGAAAAACTCGTATCGAATTCGTCAAGCGTGATCGGCAGTTCGAGCAACTCCGCTTCCTCATCCGACAACATCTGCAACTCCTGAATCCGGCAATCAGGAGCGGCTACCACACTCTCCAGCAGCTTGCGAAAATGCCGCGCGATGCCGGTGATTGTCGCTTCGTTGAACAGATCGCTGTTGTACTCCAGCGCCCCCACCAACCCTTCGTCCAATTCTTCCAACACGAGCATCAGATCAAACTTCGCACTGAGATCCGCCAGGTGTACGCGACTCAGCTTCAATCCCACCAACTCCAAATCCTCACGCGGCATGTTCTGCAACGCGAACATCACCTGAAACAACGGTTGCCGGCTCAACTCCCGTTCCGGTTGCAGCTCATCCACCAGCCGCTCAAACGGCAAGTCCTGGTGCGCGTAAGCTCCGAGCGTTACTTCGCGCGCCTGCCGCAACAGCTCGCGAAACGTCGGATCTCCTTTCAACACGCCGCGCAGCACCAGCGTGTTTACAAAAAACCCGATCAGGTTTTCCGTCTCGGCCCGATTACGATTAGCCACCACACTGCCCACCAGAATGTCTTCCTGCCCACTGTAACGACACAGCAGCACCTGGAACGTCGCGAGCAACACCATGAACAGCGTGCTCGTCTCCTGTTGGCCCAACTCTTTCAACTGCTCCAACAGAACGTTATCAACTTCCATTCGCTGTCTGCCGCCGCGATGAGTTTGCACCGTGGGACGCTCGCGATTCGTCGGCAGCTCCAACACAGTCGGTGCGCCATCGAGCTGTCTGCGCCAGTAGCTCAACTGTTCCTCCAGTACTTTTCCTTGCAGCCACTCTCGTTGCCACGCAGCGAAATCGGCATACTGGATCGGCAGCTCCGGCAACGGCGACGGTTTTCCCTGCACAAACGCTTCGTACAGCGCTACTACTTCGCGAATGAAAATAGTGGTGGACCAGCCATCACTGACGATGTGGTGCATGGTGAGACAAAAGATCTGTTCGTCGTCAGCGAGCTGTAATTGCAACACTCGCAACAGCGGCGGCTGCGAGAGATCGAATGGTCGAAATCCCTCTGCGATTGCCAGTCGCACCGCTTCCGGCTCGCGCTCGGCCGCCGGCAACACTCGCAGATCGACTACCGGAATCTCGACCGGCTCCGCCGGACGAACTTCCTGCACCGGCTCGCCCTGGACCATCGTGAAGGCAGTGCGCAGCACTTCGTGTCGCCGCACTATTTCGGTAAACGTATGGGCCAGCGCTCGTTGGTCCAATCGGCCAGTCAGGCGCACGGCGGCGGGGATGTTATAGAAAGGACTGTCCGGCACGAGCTGATGCAGGAACCAGAGACGCTGCTGCGCAAACGACAACGGTAGATGACCGTTCCTCTGCACCGGTCGAATGATCGTGGTCTTGCCGCTGCGCGGACCACTGACGGCGCTTTCGACTGTTTGGGCAAACTCGTCGAGCCGCGGCATCTCAAACACGCTGCGCAGGGGCAGCTCGATACGGAAGCGTTCGCGCACCCGCGAAATCAGTTGCGTTGCGAGCAGTGAGTGGCCGCCAAGATCGAAGAAGTTGTCCGTCAAACTAACTTGCTTTGCACCGAGAATCTCCTCCCAGATCGAAACGAGGGCCGCTTCGACTTCGGTGTTGGGCGCCACACACTCATGATCCGCATTCAGGGCGAAGCCTTCGGGATCAGGCAAAGCGCGGCGATCTATCTTTCCATTAGGCGTCAACGGCAGCTGGTCCAGCTGGACGTAAACCGCGGGCACCATGTACTCGGGCAGCTTCTCACCGAGAAACTCACGCAGCTCTTTCGCGGCCGGCAGTTGTTCGTCCGCAACCGTCAGATAAGCCACCAAACGCTTGTCACCGCGGTCTTCACCACGCACGACAACGACACAATCACGCACGGCCGGATGACGGCCGAGCATCAACTCGATTTCACTGAGCTCGATGCGATAGCCCCTGATCTTTACCTGGAGATCGTTGCGGCCCACAAACTCGATACAGCCGTCCGGTAAATAGCGCGCGCGGTCGCCGGTCCGGTAGAGACGCGCGCCCGCGTCCTCGCTGTGCGGATGCGGGATGAACTTCTCCGCCGTCAATTCGGGTCGATTGATGTAACCGCGAGCTAACCCGTCGCCCGCGAGATAGAGATCGCCGATCACACCGAGCGGGACCGGACGCAGGTATTCGTCGAGCACGTAAGCTTGCGTATTCGCAATCGGAAATCCGATCGGCACTGATCCTCGGATCTCAGTTTCGTTCGTCATCGAATAACAACAGGCGAAGGTCGTACTCTCGGTTGGCCCATAGCCGTTGATCAATTTTCCTTCACTGGCCTGCAAATACTTGCGCACGTGACCGGGCGCCAACACGTCGCCGCCGGCGAGCAGTTGGCGCACGCCCTTGAGATCTTCGAGATGCTCGTCGACCATCAGATGAAACAAACCGGCAGTTAGCCATAACGTCGAAACCTGATGCCGTTTGATTGTTGCGGCGAGCTCAGCGAGCGAAGGTGATTGTGGCGGCGCGATTGCGAGCCGCGCACCATTCAACAAGCTGCCCCAGATCTCGAACGTGGAGGCGTCGAAGGCGAGCGGTGCAAGTTGCAGGAACACTTCACGGTCGATCAGATCGAAATAATTTGTCTGCTTCACGAGACGCACGACGGCGCGATGAGGCACTCCCGTTCCCTTCGGTTGCCCCGTCGACCCCGACGTGTAGATGACGTAGGCGAGATTATCGGCGACGCACGCATTAACCGGATTGCTGTCGCTAAGCGTCGCGATCGTGTCCCACTCGCTGTCGAGACAGGTAATCTGGCCCCAGAACGAAGGCAACAGATCCAGCAGGTGCTCCTGCGTCAACAACACCGCAAGCTGTGAATCCTGAATAATGAACGACAGCCGCTCGAGTGGCAGCTCCGGATCCAACGGCACATACACGCCGCCTGCTTTCAGTATTCCGAGCAAGCCCACCAGCATCTCGAACGAGCGTTGCACGCAAATACCGACCGGAACTTCGGGACCGACTCCGAGTGTCTGCAAATAATGAGCGAGTTGATTGGCGCGTGCGTTGAGCTCGCGATAGGTCAACTCCGGATCGCCGAATATCACCGCCACCGCGGCCGGTGTTAACTCAACCTGCTGCTCGAACAGTTCATTGATACACGCAGTTTGCGGATAGTTAGTGGCGGTATCATTCCACTGTTTGAGAGCGAGCTGTTGCTCTTCGCGCGGCAACACTGCGAATTCAGAAAGCCGGCGCTCGGGGTGTTCGACAATCGCCTGTAGCAGAGTCTCAAAATGCCGGATCATGCGTTCGACTGATTCGCGCGCGAACAGATCCGTGTTGTATCTCACCGCGCCGCCGAGACACCCATCGTGCTCCATCATGTCGAGCAACAGATCGAACGGCGCGCGCTTGTTGTTGACTTCCACCGGACTGAGTTTCAGGTTCGATAGTTGCAACTCTTCCATCGGCACGTTCTGAAGCACTAACAACACCTGAAACAGCGGATTGCGGCTCAAATCTCGTTGCGGCTGCAACTCTTCGACCAGCTTCTCGAATGGCACATCCTGGTGCGCATAAGCGCCGAGTGCCACTTCGCGAACGCGCCCGATCAACTCGCGAAACGTCGGATTGCCGGAAAGATCAGTGCGCAGCACGAGCATGTTCACGAAGAATCCGATCAGGTTCTCGGTTTCGCTGCGGTTGCGATTGGCGACGTCCGCGCCGGTCACGATGTCGGTTCGTCCGGTGTAAGCACTCAGGAACGTTTGCCACGCCGCGAGCAGGGTCATGAAAAGCGTCGCCCGCTCGCGCCGGCCAATTTCTTTCAGTGCTGTCGTTACAGTCCGCGACAAGCGAAACGACACTTGCGAGCCGTGATACGTCTGGACTGCCGGCCGTGGATAGTCGAGCGGCAACTCAAGCACCGGCGGCGCACCAGCCAACTGCTGTTTCCAGTAGCTCAACTGCTGGTCCAACACGTCGCCCTGCAACCAACCGCGTTGCCACACCGCGAAGTGCGCGTACTGCAACGGCAAGTCCGGCAACGGCGACTCCTGGCCCTGGGAATAAGCCTCATACAAAATCGCGACCTCGCGCACGAGTACGCCCACGGACCACCCGTCGCTGACGATGTGGTGCATCGTTAACAGCACGAGATGTTCCTCGCCGGCCAGTTTGAGCAACGTGGCACGCAGCAATGGACCGCGCTGAAGATTGAACGGACGTTCTGACTCTGCTTTCATCAGGCGTCGCGCTTCGGCTTCACGCGCTTCTTCGTCGAGCGCGCACAGGTCGATCAGCGGCAGCCTTGCCTCCGTCGTCTGGTGGATCACCTGCAACGCCTCGCTTTCGACCACTTCGAAACGCGTGCGTAACGATTGATGACGCCTGACGATTTCGCCCAGCACTCGCCGCAGCGCGAGCACGTTCAATGGTCCACTCAGCCGCACTGCGGCCGGGATGTTGTAGTAGTTGTTTTCCGGTTGGAGCTGATCGATAAACCAGAGCCGCTGTTGTGCGAATGAAAGCGGAAAGCCGGAATGCTTCCGCAAGGGCATGATCGGCGGGGTTTCGCGTCGCTGGCCCGCACTCATCGCCTGTTCGACACTGGCGGCGAGTCCGGCAATCGTCGGTTGCTCGAAGACGACGCGCAGCGGCAGCTCGACGTTGAAGAACTCGCGAATACTCGATACGACTTGCGTGGCCAGCAGCGAGTGCCCGCCGCAGTCGAAGAAGTTGTCGTGAATGCCGACACTCTCGAGTCGCAACAGTTTCTTCCAGATATCAGTCAACGTGGCTTCGAGCGGCGTGCGCGGTTGGACCAGCCTTTGTTCGCGCGCGCGCAACTGCTCGACTGAGTTGTTCAATGCCTGCCGGTCGATCTTTCCGCTGGGGGTTACCGGCATCTCGTCTACGCGGACGAACATCGACGGCACCATGTAATCCGGCAGCAGGTTCGCGAGGAAAGGTTTGAGCAGGCCAACGTCGTACCCGTTGTTCATGACGACGAAGGCGCAGAGATACTTATTGCCGAGCGAGTCGTCGCGATCGGTCACGACTGCCTGCTCGACCGCTTCGTGATGTCGCAAGAAGTTTTCGATCGCCGGCAGCTCTACTCGCGCGCCGCGAATCTTCACCTGCAAATCTTTGCGGCCCAGGTATTCGAAGTTTCCGTCTTCCAGGACGCGCCCCAGATCGCCGGATTTGTAGACCAGGTCATTCGGATTCTGGCTGAGTGGATTAGGAACGAAGACTTCGCTCGTCAGTTCTGGCTGGTTGTAATAACCGAGCGTGCTGAACGGAGTGCGAATATAAATCTCCCCGACTTCTCCCGTGGAACACATCCTGCCCTGCGCATCGACGATCGCGGCGCGGGCGCCTTCCATCGGTTTGCCGATGGGAATCGAGCGCCGGTCTTTATCTGCTGGATTAACGAAGTAGAAAAACTTGGTCATCGTGGTTTCAGTGGCGCCATACAAGTTGATCAACTGAATGCGATCACCAAAGATGTCAGTCCAACGTTTGACGTCGGCTGGAAGCAACGGCTCGCCGGAGAGCAGGATGTACTTGAGTGATGAGAACAGGTTTGCGTCCAGCGCTGCGTTGGCGATAGAGCGGAACAACGAAGGCACGCAATGGACCACGTTTATTTGCTGCGCGTCGAGCCATTCGACCAGCTTGTGGTTCGCCATGACCGTCTCGCGATCGGGTGGCACGCAGATCGTTCCGCCGTTGCAGAGCGGCAACAGGACGTCACGGAGAAACGCGTCAAACGAAGGCCGGACGAGCTGGCTCACGCGCACACCCGGACCGAGTCCGAGCGTCTTAATCTCCCAGTTGATGAAGTGGTCGATACCTTTGCGACGACCAGCAATACCCTTGGGTTTACCGGTTGAACCTGAAGTGAAAAACACATAACACATATCCTCCGGTCCAACCTCGTTCGCAAACATTCCTTCTTCGCGCCTTTGCGTCTTCCCTTTGCGCCTTTGCGTGAAACCTTCTTCACCTTCCTCGAGGTAAATCACCTCCGCGCTCTCGATCATCTCCTCACAAAACACGCCACGCTCCGCCACGACAAAACGCGGTGTCACTTCCTCGATCATCGCCGCCAGTCGCGCCGCCGGAATGTTTGGCTCCAGATAAACGTAAACACATCCAGCCCGCATCGTTCCGAGTAACGCAACCACCAGTGACGTCACATCCTCAGCCACGACACCAACCACCGCACCCTGGCTCGCTCCTGCCAGCGACAGCCGCTGTGTAAGACTGCTCACGCGCTGGTCCAACTCTCTAAACGTAACCTTGCGCTCGCCGTCTTCGATGGCCCGGCAGTCGCCGAACCGCTCGACCGCAGCGTCAAAGAGTTCAAATACACTCGTGTAACTCACAGAGTTCCCACTCCGATGCGTTCGGCAATGATTGAGAGCGGATCGATGCAGCTCGACTTGCTTCGATCGCCGTTCGTGAAGATGAGTCGTTTGGCGACGATGTGCATCTCCGTGCAGCCCGAGATGAACGCGCTGACCCGGTACTTGGCGAGCAGGCTTTTGAAAACCGGGGCGAGTTCGTAGACATTGCGCAGGATTTTGATCTGGTAGATCAACTGGTGGATCAGATCCTGATCTCCGTCGTCGGGAAGGACAATGTGTTCCTGCGTGGCGGACCATTGTTCGTGAGCCTGAAAGATGCCGATCTCACGGGTGCCTTTCGAGCAAATGAGGAGACGCTTCTCAGGACGCTGGATGATTTCCTCGAAGATGATATCCACGAGCGAGACGAGCTGTGTTCGCAGGTCGGCCGGCAGGCTGCTGAATAACGAATGCGCGGTCACACAACAAACGACGGTGCGGGTCGCGCCGAGAGACGACAGGCCGCGCAGAATTGAGACCAGCCTCGTCAATAGCTCGCCGTAGTCGCCAGAGATGAGTGCGTCGGTGCGATCGGGAAACGACGGATCTGAGTACATGATCACCTTCGGCGCTTCCTGCTCGCGACCGCGCAGGCTGCTTTCGTAGATGGTTTTGAGAAACTCGGCGGACGCGAGTGGTCCAAGCCCACCGACAATGCCGAGCACATCGTCGCCGCGCGAGTTAGAGGTTTTAGTCGGGGATACTGTAATTGGATCGAGAGTAATAGGTGTCATCGTTGAGTGATTTATGCGAGAGGTATATGTGGACAGGATTTACAGGATGAACAGGATTATCATGTAAATCCTGTAAATCCTGTCTAAAAAGCTTCACTAAATGCGGTGCTCAACGCTTCGCGATCTTCGTCAGAACTCAGTGGCACATCTGATAAGCGGCTCGACGGATTCGCAACGACGCCCGCGAGCAAGACCTCAAACTGTTTCTGCATGCGCTTGATCGTTTGCTCGGTAAACAAGTCGCGGTTGTAAGTGAAGACAATCTCGAGCGCGTCGTCCCTTTCCATCGCCGATAACGTGAGGTCAATCTTCGGCGCGACTGTGCCGTTCGGCAACGCGCTGATCTGTAAGTCTTTGAGTGTTAAATCCTCCATCGGCGCGTTCTGCAATTCGAACGCGACCTGGAATACCGGCATGTGATTCCAGCGCCGCTCCGGCTGCAACTCTTCCACCAGCTTCTCAAACGGCAGGTCCTGATGCGCGTACGCCTCCAACGCCACCTCACGCACGCGACCCAGCAACTCCTGAAACGTCGGATTCCCCGACAAGTCCGTCCGCAGCACGATCACGTTTACAAAGAACCCGATCAGGTTCTCGGTCTCTGCGCGATTGCGATTCGCGATCGGTGTCCCAACTACGATGTCGCTTTGTCCGCTGTAGCGACTCAGCAACGTTTGCCACGCCGCCAGCAAGGTCATGAACAACGTCGTCCCTTCGCGCCGGCCCAACGACTTTAACTTCTGTAACAGCTCGGCGGGGATGTGCAACGCCTCATGCGCTCCGCGAAATGACGGCTCTGCCGGTCGCACATAATCACTCGGCAACTCGAGTGTGCCCGGCGCTCCCGCCAATTGCCCGCGCCAGTAAGTTAGTTGCTTCTCCAGTACGTCACCCTGCAACCACTCGCGCTGCCACACCGCAAAGTCGGCATACTGGATCGACAACTCCGGCAACGGCGACGGCTTTCCCGCCGCGAACGCTTCATACAACGCAGCGACTTCCTTCACCAACACGCCCATGGACCAACCGTCGCTCACGATGTGATGCATCGTAAACAGCACCACATGGTCCATCTCGCTCAGCCGCAGCAACGTCACGCGCAGCGGCGATTCTTCATCCAGATTGAACCCGCGCGTTGCATCGTCTCTGAGTAGTTGTGACAACTCTGCGTCCTGTGCCGCAACTTCGCTCAGATCGACGAGCGGTACCTTCACCGGCTGCGCTTCATTGATCACCTGAACCGGCTCGGTCTCGCCGTCGCTGAGCGCGAACCCGGTGCGCAACGATTCGTGCCGTCGCACAACTTCACTCAACGTCCGTTCGAGTACGTTCACTTGCAACCGGCCGGTCAAACGCAAACTGATCGGAACGTTGTACGCCAGGCTATCCGGCTCCATGCGGTTGATGAACCACAAGCGTTGCTGTGCAAATGACAACGGCAATCGTCGATCGCGCGACACGGCTCTTAGCGGCAACACCGCTTCACGCTTCGCGCCACGTTCGCGCTCGATCGTCTCCGCAAAGCCGGCGATGGTCGGCTGCTTGAACATGTCGCGCAGCAAGAGCTCCACGCCAAACATCTGTCGCAAACGGGACAACACTTGCGTCGCGAGCAATGAATGTCCGCCGAGATCGAAGAAGTTGTCGTAAACACTGACTCGCTCCAGCTTGAGCATATCGGCCCAAACGGTCGCCAGCAGTTCCTCGGTGGGAGTGCGCGGCGCGACGTAGTTGATCTTGCGCGTCGCCTGGTACTGCTCCGGCGTCGGCAGCGCCTGGCGGTCCAGCTTGCCACTCGGCATTAAGGGCAGTTGGTCCAATATGACAAAAGCGGATGGAATCATGTGGACCGGCAGTTTCTTCTTGAGATATGCCTGAAGTTCGTCGACTTCAGTCGCGCGGTTTTCAGTGACGACATAAGTGGCGATGCGCGGCGCGCCATCAGGGCCGGCACTGGTCGTAACCACACAGTCTTTGACCGCGTGATACTCACGCAGAGCGCTCTCAATGTCGTCAAGCTCGATGCGAAACCCGCGAATCTTGACCTGATTGTCGGTGCGCCCGCGAAACTCGATGTTACCGTCCGGCAAATAACGTCCGCGGTCGCCGGTCTTGTACATCCGCGAGCGACGATTGCCGGCGACCTCATGTCCATTTCGTTTGCGACCGGCAAAACTCCAGACGGTGTACTCCTGGATACCATCGCGACTGGTAACGATATAAGGCAGCCGGTAAACCTTCACATCGCGTGCGCCGAAACTGTGTAACAACGAAATCAGGGACAACTTATCTTGTTCGCTGTCTTCGCCCGTGGCGATGCGATCCGGTTCAGGCGTGTAGACGATCGGATGTTCGACCTCGCCGTCGTCAACACCGACGATCGGGAGCAAGGTTTGAATAGCGAAGCGGCCGTCGTCTTTGAGAACAAGGAAGACGTTCTCGATCAGGTTCCGCGGTTTTTCGAGACGATCGAGGACGAGGGTCGAGATCGCAAAGTCCTGTGAATCGCGCTCGAGCCCGGTCTCGCTGGTGAACATTGGCGGCGGCACATCGATCTTCGCCATACGCGCACCAAGTTTTTTGCTTCGGCCTTTCTGCACGAAGAATGGATTGAAGTCGAGACCAACCACTGACGCACCGAGACGCTGGAGCGCTTGCATGATCTCCGTGTTGCCGAAGCCGAAATCAACTCCCTGCAACCCGTTCAGATCGTCGCACCCGAACAGCAGACGCAAGACCTCGTCGTTAATGCCGCAGGATGCGTAGCTGTCATGTGCGCCTTCGATGAGGTAACGGCAGAAGCCCTGGTACGACGCGCTGTCCGCATCGTAAGTCTTCATGAAGACGCGCGTGCGCTCAATCAAATCGTCATCCAGATCCTCGATCAGATCGAGCACACTTTGCTGCGAGATCGGGCTTGAGCCGTTCCCATTCTGGTGCAGGTGCAGCGGCACGATCTCGTTGACGAACCGCTCGCGATCGACATTCACGTCGACCGCACCAGCGTCAGTGAAACTGTAGTTCGGCTCAAATCTGTTTGGGATGAATTTCTGCGCCGTGAGGTCCGGATGGTTCAGGTAACCGCGCGCGATGCCGGGGCCGGCAATGTAGATCTCGCCGGAGACACCGATGGGAACGGGATTGAGATGAGGATCGAGAATGTAAGTGCCGGCGTTGTGTATTGGTGTCCCGATGGGGACACAACCGAGCGCTTCGACCCGCGCCTCAGCAACCTTCCACAGGTGCGAATACACCGTGTACTCGGTTGGACCATAGGCGTTCATGAAGTTGCATCGCGGCAACCACTTCAACGCCAGCTCCGGCGAACAAACTTCGCCGACGGCGACCACGCTCAGACGTTTTCCGTTCGTCAGTTTCTCCGGATCGAGCTCCTTGAGAACGGACGGCACCATCACGCAGACATTGATCTCGTGCTCGTTGATTGACTGGATCAGCTCCGCGGGCGACAGGTTTTCGCGATTGAGCATCACGAGCGTGGCGCCGTTGAGCAGCGCCATAAAGCTCTCGCCGACCGCGGCGTCAAAGCTGTACGAAGCAAACTGCGAGACACGACTTGCCGCCGTGATCCCGAAGTTGTCGGCTTGCCACTGGGCCAGGTTGATCACGCCGGAGTGTTCGACGACTACGCCTTTCGGTTTTCCGGTTGTACCCGAGGTGTAAATCACATAAGCCGCATTGTCGGCTTGCATTTCAACGCGGGGATTCTGATCGTCGTACCCGTCGATCGCATCCCAATCGGAATCGATCAGGACGGTGAACGCTGCGCCGGTCGGCAGGTTGTCGAGCAGCGGTTCCTGCGTCAGCAGCACGGGAACCTGGGCGTCACTCAACATCACGGCGAGCCGCTCGATCGGGTAATCCGGATCGAAGGGGACGTAAGCGCCACCCGCTTTCAGGATGCCGAGCAGTCCGGCAACCAGCTCGATGCCGCGTTCCATGCAGATGCCGACGAGCGTCTCCGGACCAACGCCGAGCTCGCGCAGGTAATTCGCGACTTTATTGGCGCGACGATTGAGCTCTGCGTAGGTCACACGATCGTTTTGATGGACGATGGCCGTCTGCTCGGGCGCTTCGGCGACACGGGCCTCGAAAACGTGTTGAATGCATTTGTCGGCCGGAAACTCGACCGCAGTGCGATTGAAGTCAAAGATCAAACGGCGCCATTCGTCAGCAGTGACGATTTCGAATTCGCTGATGCCGCCGTGTGGTTCGTTGATAACGCCTTCGAGCAGCTTTTGAAATTGATCGGCGCGTTGCTTGACCTCACTTGCCGCATAGGAGCTCGCATCGTAGTGAAACTCGAGCGTTAAAGAATCTTCGCGTTCGAGACAGGACAGTTTCAGACGAAAGCGATCGACGCAAGCGTATTGCTTCACGATGGACCACGAGAGATCTTTCGTAACCTGATGCTTGTTCTGTGAAGAAAATTCGAAACAGAACGGGAAGTAAGAATTAACCGTGTGCCAGTTAAAGGCCTGCTGCCATTTCTTTGACTCGGCATGCGTTTGGCTGAGAGTTTCCAGTACCGCGTCGAAGCGATCGTTGTCTTCTAATGCACCCTGGAGCGGCAGGTATTTAGTGAGCAGACCGAGGGCGTCTTCGAGCTCTTCATCGGTGCGGCCGTCGAAAGCTGCGGCAACGGTCACGTCTGTTTGATCGGCCAGGCGCCACAGCAGGATCTGCCAGCAGGTGAGCAGTATCAGTTCGGTTGAGGCGTCGTACAGTTCAGCGAGGGCGCGTAGTTTAGCTAATGTGCGCGATCTCAATGTGAGACTGAACACTTGTGGCGTGAAGTCTGCTTCTTCGCGATCTAATCTTGAATTAACGAGGTTCTGTTTGCGCCAGAATTCCTTGCCGATGTCAGTCTCGGCGGTTTCGAGCAACTCGTTCTGCCACTCAGCCAGGTCCGCATACTGCATTGGCTCATTCGCCAACGGCTCCTTGGCGTAGGTGGTGGCGAGCTCGAGCATCAGGCTCCTGAACATCGCGGCGTCACCACAGAGCGCCGGCATGCCGAGCAGGAGACTTGATCGATCTGGTGAAAGCGTCACGAGTGTCGTTTGCAGGAGTGGCAGGCGCGTCAGATCTATCGGGGCCTGTTTCATTTCCTCGAAGAGCGCCTCAATCTTCGACTGCTGCTGATCGCCGGGTAATCCGCTGAAATCGTGGTGTTGAAACTTCTGATCACATACCTCGTGAATCAGTTGCGTGGCGGCGTGGAATGTCGTGCGCAGAATCTCATGACGGTTAACTACGTCACCAAGCGCCTTTTTGAGTCTTCCCTCATCGAGCCGGCCTTCAAGCAGAATCGCACACTGCGAACGGTACGGTGTTGGTGCAGCGGCCTGCTGTAACAACCAGAGGTGCTCTTGTTGAGGCGATAGTCGAAATCCCGCGATGGTCCCTGGCTCCATACCTACTACCTTCGTGTGCTTTATCTGTTTGCGTGAGGCAAGTCCCTAGGTCGTTCGTGAGTAAGTTCCTGTGTCGTTTGTGAGTCGTACGCTGCGGCGCAGAACGCTGAAGGCGTTCGCTAATTTCAGCCCAGGGTTGGAGCGCAGCGACAACCCTGGGTAAATGCAAAAGAACAATGCGTTAAACCCCGAAAGGGTTTATTGCGGGGCGAACCCTTTCAGGGTTCAAGAAATGTAGGTGGTCCTGTTCCCAGGGTTGTCGCTGCGCTCCAACCCTGGGCTGAAATTAGCGAACGCCTTCGGCGTATTCGAGGCGAGGCGGTCATTGGCTCACTACCCTTCTCAACCACCGCCTTAAACCGGAACGGCGACGGCGCGGCGACGGGTGCTGCGGAGTTTGAGGCGACGGGCTTGATGGAATTCGTTTTCTTGAGCAAGGCGCTGCTGCTGTTCGGCTCGGCTTAGCATCTCGCTTAATTCGGAAAGCTGAATGTCGGGTTGTTGCGTCACGGTTTGTAAGACAGTCGCATAAAGCTCGAGCATACGATTGATGGTCGTGGGGTTGAAAAGGTCGGTCTTGTAATGCGCCGCGCCCTGCAAACCCTGCTCCGTCTCACCCAGGTCAAGCAGCAGATCGTACTTCGCCGTCCCGGTTTCAGTTTCCACCGGTGTCAGCGTAAGGTCCGGTAATGCGAGCGGCGGCCGCGGCGCATTCTGAAGAATCAACTTCACGTTGAACAACACCGCACCACCATCACGCTTCGGGTTGAGCGCTTCAACCAGCCTGTCAAACGGGAGATCCTGGTACGCGTATGCATCGTGACAAACTTTACTTGTCCGGCGCAGCAGCTCACGAAACGTCGGATTACCGGAGACATCGACCCGCAAAACCAACTGGTTCACAAAAAATCCAATCAACCCTTCAGTCTCACTGCGATTGCGATTCGCGACGTCCGTGCCAACTACCAGATCTTCCTCGCCAGTGTAAAAGTGGACCAGACTCATGAATCCGGCGAGCAACGTCATGAACAACGTTGCGCCTTCACGCTGGCCCACCTCTTTAATTTGCTTCACCAACTCGCGCGAGATCTGCCACGGCTGGTGAGCGCCACGAAAACTCGTCTCCAGCGGGCGCTCATCACTCGGTAACTCCAGCACGCTCGGCGCGCCCGTGAGTTGTCGCCGCCAGTAGCTCAACTGGCGCTCCAGCACGTCATCCTGCAACCACTCACGCTGCCACACCGCAAAGTCGGCATACTGAATCGGCAGCGCCGGCAACGGCGACGGCTTCCCACCTACAAAAGCTTCGTACAGTGCCGCCACTTCCCTCACCAGCACGCCCATGGACCAGCCGTCACTCACAATGTGATGCATCGTCAACAACAGCACGTGTTCCGTTGCCGACAGTCTGAGCAAAGCCGCTCGCACCAGCGGTCCGCGCCTGAGATCGAACGACTGCTGCGCCTCACGACGAGCAAGCCGCGTTACTTCGCTGGAACTATCTCTCAAATCCGAAAGATCCATTAAGGGAAACTCAAGTTGCAGAGGCGGCGCAATCAACTGCACCGGCTGTCCCGCAACCTCAACAAAACTCGTGCGTAACGTCTCATGCCGGGCGACAACTTCATTGAGACTCGCGTCAAGTGCCGCAACGTCGAGCTTGCCTTGCAAACGCACCGCTGTCGGCAGATTGTAAAGGTGCTTGTCGGTTTCGTATTGATCGATGAACCAGAGCCGCTGCTGCGCAAACGAGCATGGCAAACTGCCTTCACGCGCGACGCGTGGAATCGGTGGTGTCGCGAGGTCCGGCATCTGCGCGAGCTCCGCCGCGAGACTCGCCACGGTCGGCGATTCAAACAAACGCCGCACCGCCAACTCAACGCCAAACTTCTCCCGGATGCGAGAGACAACCTGCATCGCAAGCAGTGAATGACCACCAAGATCGAAGAAGTTTTTATCCACGCCCGCTCGTTCCAGTCCGATCGCTTCGCAAAAGATCGCGGCCAGATCCGTTTCCAGCGGCGTGCTCGGTGGAATGTACTCATCGCTAAATGCCTGCTGCTCCGGCGACGGCAACGCGCGACGATCGATCTTGCCGTTGGGCATCAAAGGCATCTGCTCCAACCAGCTGAACACCGCGGGAATCATGTATTCTGGCAGTTTCTCACCGAGGAATTGTCGCAGCTCAACGGGCGTGGGGATCCGTTCCGCAGCCGGCACGAGGTACGCGACGAGGCGTGTCTCACCAGGCGTGTCGCTGCGCGCAGCCACCACGCACTCGCGCACATCCTCATGCGCACTAAGCGTCGTCTCGATCTCGCCGAGCTCGATGCGAAAGCCACGCACCTTCACCTGGTGATCTCTTCTCCCGACATACTCGATCTTCCCGTCAGCGCGAAAGTGCGCCACATCGCCGGTGCGATACAGTCGTCCACCCTGACCAAACGGATCCGGAATAAACCTTTCCGCCGTTAACTCCGGAGCACGCACGTAACCACGCGCCAAACCCGCGCCGCCAACATACAACTCACCACTCACTCCAACCGGCACCGGTTGCAAGCGAGAATCGAGGATGTAGATCTGCGCGTTGCTGATCGGCACACCGATCGGCACGCTGCTTTCTGCACCTTCGATTACGTGATACGTGACGTCCGCACTCACCTCAGACGAGCCGTACAGGTTGATCAACTGCGCGTCGTGAAGTTGCTCGCGAAACATTTCGGATAAATCGACCGGCAGCGCTTCACCGCTCGTCACCCAGAATCGCAGCTTGCGCAAACGCTCGCGCAGATCCTTCTCGGTCTTTAAGATCATTCGCAGCAACGAAGGCACGAGGACGATGCGCGATACTTCATGTCGCGACAGCGTTTCGATCAGGAGCGATGGATCGCGGACCGCCTCATCGGCAATCACCACCAACTTGACGCCTTGCAGCAATGGTCCAAGAATCTCCCAAACCGAATCGACAAAACTGAGATTGGTCTTTTGACAACAGACCTCGCCCGCGGCAAACGGAAAACGCTGCCACATCCAGTGAAAACGATTCATCGTGGCGCGGTGGGTCGCCATCACGCCTTTCGGCCTGCCGGTTGAACCCGAGGTGTAAATCACATAAGCCAGATTCTCGCCACTAATCGTGGTTTTAAAATCAGTGTTAATCTGCGCTTCGATTTCAGCGCGCGCCTGGTCGAGTTGAGCTTCGGTAAGCACGATCTGCACCCCGGCGTCGCTCTGCATCCACGCCAGACGTTCCGGCGGATAAGACGGATCAAGGGGCAGATAGGCGCCGCCGGCTTTCAGCACACCTAATAAAGCGACCACCAGTTCGATCGAGCGCTCGAGACAGACGCCAACGACTGTCTCTGGTCCGACACCGAGCCGTTGCAGGTAACGCCCGAGCTGGTTCGCGCGCGCGTTCAATTGCCGGAAACTTAGCTGTTCGCCTTCACAGATCAACGCGATGGCGTCCGGCGTACGTTCCACCTGCGCTTCAAAGTGGTGATGAATACAATGCTCGTCCGGAAACTCCGCGCGCGTCTGGTTCCAATCGATCAGCAACTGTCGTTGTTGTTCCGAGTCGAGCAGATTCAGTTCGGACAAGCGCTGCTCGGGCTGCGTCGCCAGCTTCTCCAGCAACGTCCGCAAGTGACCCGAAATGCGTTCGATCGTAGTTAGATCGAAGCGGCCGGTGTCGTAGAACAACTTCAGCAGCAGGGTTGAGTTCTGCCAGACCATCAGGTTCAACGGATAGTTGGTCTTTTCAAGCGCGCGCACGTTACGCAATTGGAGCGTGCCCCCCTGCGGCGCGGCAAAAATCTCGACCGGATAGTTTTCGAATCCGTACACACTCTCAAACAACGGCAAACGACGCGGCACGTCGCTCCAGCCTTGCACCTCCGCGAGCGGGCTGTACTCAAACTGCCGCAGCTCCGACTGTTGCGCCTGCATCCGCTTCAACCACGCGAGCAGTGTAGATCCGTGGTCCACCTGCGTGCGCACGGTCAGAGTGTTGATGAACAGTCCGATCATGTTTTCGATTCCGGTCAACGAAGCCGGACGGCCCGAAACGACTGTTCCAAACGCCACGTCCGTCTCATCGCTATAACTACTCAGCAACAACGCCCACGCTCCCTGCACCAGCGTGTTCATCGTCAATTGCTGTTCCCGCGCAAGTTGCTGTAAGGCGCCCGTTATCGTCTCCGGCACTTCAAACTGAAACTCCTCGCACTCACCGGTCTCACTTGCAGCGCTGGACGGCAGCGGCGTCGGAGCACTGAAGCCGTGAAGCAGGCGGCGCCAAAACGTTTCCGCCTGCGACAGGTCCTGTTGTTTTAGCCACGCGATGTAATCCTGGTAAGGTCGCGGCTGCGGCAGGTATAGCTCCTCGTTTCGCCGGAAAGCCTCGTAGCAGGCAAACACTTCCTTCAGCACCAGACCGATGGACCAGCCGTCGAGCAGGATGTGATGATAACTCCAGACAAACTCATGAAGGTGCTCGCCGGTCTGCATAAGCGCGGCACGCATCAACGGCGGCTGTGCTAACGAGAAACCTTTCGCACGATCCGACTGGAGCAAAAACTGTACTTGCCGCTCCTGCTCGACGCCGTCGAAACCACGCAAGTCTTTTTCGTCCCACGGCAAGGTCACCTGCTGTCGCACAACCTGCAGCGGCTTTTTGTGATGCTGCCACGTAAACGCGGTGCGCAGGATGGCATGTCGATCGACTACGCGCTGCCACGCACGCCGCAACGCCGGCTTATCCAACTCACCTTCGAGCGTACAGCGCAACTGCTGAAAATAAACGCCCGACTGCGGCGCGTAGATCGTATGAAACAGCATCCCCTGCTGCATCGGAGACAACGGATAAATCGCTTCGATCTGACGCGTTCTGTCTCTGCTCATCGATTAATAGGACCGCGCGTATTCGCCTTCGCCGAGTTTTTTCAGGAGCTGGTTCAGATCAGCCGAGATCAGTTCGAGCAACTGCGTCTTCGCCGTTTGAACGAAGAAGTGATCGCCGGGAAGCATCCGCAGCGAATACTCACCATTTGTGTAGTCGCGCCAGCTATCGAGTTCTTCATAACTGACTTCGCCATCGTCGAGCCCGCCGAACACCGAGAACGGACAATCAAGCAGTGGTCCAGGTTGGTGAACGTAGGTCTGGCACAGCTCGAACTCGGCGCGCAGCAACGGAACGAGGAAACGCATTAACTCCGGTTGTGCCAGGATCTCGGGCGGTGTGCCGTTAAGATGTCGCAGCTGCTCGATGAATTCCGGTTCGGGTAAGTCGTAAGTAGCGGCGCTGCGATCGTGGAACGGCGGCGCCTGCCGTCCGGCAAGGAATAAGCCTCGCGGCTCTAAGCCGTAACGGACGCGAAGCGTGCGTGTGAGCTCGTAACAAATAAGACCGCCCATGCTGTGACCAAAAAACGCGAAGGGCTTGTTGAGAAATGGCTTCAACGCGGGAGTGAGCGACTCAATCAACGGCTCGAGTTTGTTGTAAGGCGGCTCGTTCAAACGCATGCCGCGCCCGGGAAGTTGTATCGGGCAAACTTCGATACTCGCAGGCAATGCCGACGGCCAGTCACAAAAGCTCAGCGGACTGCCACCCGCATACGGGAGACAAAACAACCGCATTGCCGCCGTCGGATTTGCCTTCGGCAGTATCAGCCACGGTGTTCCAGTCGATTGAAATTTCATCTCAAGCCACAAAAAAGCACATAGAATTTAGGCCCACAAAAGGCACATAAATTTTTCTTTGGTGGTTGCTGCTGCTGATGTCTTTTGTGCCTTTTGTGTTCTGCTTTGTGCCTTTTGTGGCACTAATCAGCGCCGACAGCAACCGGCATCATTATCTGCGTGATCAGATCCTCGACTTCTTTGCTATCCCAGTTCTGCTCGATCGCCGGCTGCTTCATCAGGAAGTCGATCATCGAACGCTGCTCACGATCGATCCGCAGCGCGTCCACGTAAGGCATGCACGTGAACGCGATCATCGAGTACAACGGCACGTACCGCTCGGGAAACATCTGGTTTAACTTGCGTTCGAGCGCCTTTCGCAGCAGGAACTTCGGATCGCCCAGTAAGTCGCGAATCTCAACGTAGTGTTCGACCACCATCTCCGAAATCGCATCCATGTTTGGTTTTCGGAGCCGCTCGTATTCGCTGAACACTGTCTTCCAGTCGTCACCAAAGTTATCCAAGCAATCCAGCAGCACCGAGCAATCTTCAAACCCTGCATTCGCACCCTGGCCGTAGTAAGGATAAAGAACGTGCGCAGCGTCGCCGATGAGGGCCACCTTGCCTTGCAACGTCCAGGGCGAACAGCGCACCGTGACCATCGGATTCGGCGCGCAACGATTCCATTCCTCAGCCAGGTTCGGAATATGACTGACAACATCCGGGAATTTATCTTCGAAGAACTCGATCACATCAGTCTCGGTTTGCAGTGACCCAAATGATGCCGGACCTTCGAACGGCATGTGCAACGAGCAAGTAAAACTGCCATCCGTATTCGGAAACCCGAGCAGCAGGTAACGACCGCGCGGCCACATGT
>Ga0070699_100001029_pt1 | contig 25903 bp, 27 predicted proteins | sample KBSK1503metaG_FD_65473 | JGI IMG/M metagenome (GOLD analysis project Ga0070699, IMG submission 65473) | Corn, switchgrass and miscanthus rhizosphere microbial communities from Kellogg Biological Station, Michigan, USA - KBS K1-50-3 metaG | ecosystem: Host-associated > Plants > Roots >...
CGCTCCCATGGTGCGCCCGATCTCCTCCATCTTCTTCATCATGAACTCGACGCGCGCGAGCTCGTTCGGCCGTCGCCAGTCGTAGGTCAGGCGCGGCGCGGGCAAGCCCCACGCATCCTTCACGTCGGGGTCGAGGTCGATCACCTGGTCGGCGTAGGGCAGATTCTCGGTCTGCGCGACCATCGCCACCTGCCGCGCAAAGGACTTCGCCAGGTAATCGCGATAGGCCGCTCCCCAGCGCGGCGTGCCGGGCGGCGGCGCCGTGGTGGTATGGCCGATCGGCCCGCCCTGCAGATTGCCCGTGCCGACCGAGATCTGCGAGCCGCGGATGAAGCCCGTGGCGCCGTGGTCGAAGTTGTCGGCGTTGAAGTCGTCGATCGTGTGCTTCTGTGCGCTCGGGCCCATGTAGTTGTTGACGTGCCGGTCGTCGAACATGGCGTAGACGTTCGGCATCATGTGCGCCATCAGGTGCTTGCCGACCTGCCCGCTCGAATTCGCGAGCCCGTTTGCAAACTTGTCCGTCTTCGACACCAGCAGCAGCCGCGTGTTGTCGTAGATGAACGTCGTGAGGATGACGAGCTCGGCCTCGATCGTGTTGTCGGAGCCGTCCGGGCCATAGTAGCCCACGCCGGTCACCCGACCGCTGTTGTCGCTGTTCACGTGGTGACACATTGCCCCCGTGATCAGCTTGAAGTTGTCGGTCGCATCGGCCTCGGGCAGCTTGGTGACGAGGATGCTCGACTTGGCGCCAACGTGGCAGCCGAACGCCTGGCAGTAGCCGCAATAGGTGCAGGCCGGCCGATCGTGATAGGGCTCCGAGAGGATCGCGCGCGGCGTCGAGAACGGCTGATAGCCGAGCTTGCGCGTCGCGGCTTCGAACAAGATGGCGCCCTGGTCCAAGCGCAGCGGCGGCAGCGGGTAGTCGCGACGGCGCGGCGCTTCGAACACGTTGCCGCCGTCGATCTTTTTTCCCTGCAGGTTGCCGGCCTTGCCGGAGACCCCGAGCTCGTATTCGGCGCGGTCGTAATAGGGCTCGAGCGCGGCGTAGCTCAGCGGCCAGTCGGCGAGCGAGGAGTGTTCCGGAATGGCGGAGGCGCCGTAACGCGCGATGGTATGCGAGCGGGCGCGGAAGTCGTCCTCATGCAGGCGCCATGACACGGCGCCGTAGTGGACGGTCCCGCCGCCGGCCTGGTTGCCGTAGTTCTGCACCGGGATCGCAGTTGCCGGTGCATTCGCGTTGGGCCGCCAGGTGATGGGCTGGCGCTTGATGTTCGGGCGCAGATCCTGGCGCTGGAAATAGCGCAATTCGTCATGCGGGTCGAAGTCTTGCGTGGTCAGGCGCGGGCCGCGCTCCAGGCCGATGACCTTCATGCCCGCCTTGCCGAGCTCGGCTGCGAGGATGCCGCCCGCCGCGCCCACGCCAACGATGACGACGTCGGTTTTTTCGGTTGCCATGGCTCACGTCGTCCCCGTCAACCGGCCTTGGCCTGCAGTCCGACGATGGGCAACCGCGTGAACGGTCCGCTGCTCTGCATATCCGCCGCGGTGAATTCCATCTGCCCGCCGGGGAATCCCACCAGGCGCCAGCCGGCAAAGTCCTTGTTGCCGCCGTAAATCGGGTCGGCGAACATTCCTTCCATCGTGTGCGTGCGCACGGTGTTGAAGAAGGCGGCCGCCGAGGGCCAGGAGAAATCGCTCGCCTTGCCCTGTTCGAGCGCGGCGATGACCTCGTCCTGTTGCACGGCGGAGAGACCGCGGAACGGTTCTTTGTAGGTTTTGCGGCAGTACGCGTCGAGCGAGGCGAGCCCGCGCCGGTAAAAGTACTGCAGGTCGGCGTAGGCGGCCGCCAGCGCCAGATCGATATAGTTGAGCACGTCCGCGTCGCGCGCGCCCGGCTTGCCCGGTGCGCCGGGCATGAGCCGTTCGGTAAATGCCGCAACGGTGGCGGCGTCTTCGTTGTTGAAGAATGCGCCGAGCCCCGGGCCGCCCGCAGGCGAATGGGCGGGGCCGGTTCCGGTTCCCGTCGTGCGCGCGTCATGCGTCTGCGCGAGCGCGTCGGGCACGAGGGTTGCGCCAGCGACGGCGCCTGCGCCGACCGCCGCGCCGAGCAGAAATGCGCGGCGCGCCTCATCATGCTTCTTAGTCATGTGTGATTTCCTCCCGTGGTGCGTTCTTAAAGACCGGGTGGTCCGGCTGAGCACGTCCCGGACCGTTATCGTGCCCGCGATGTCAACGGCCCGCTCGCTTACGATCGGTCAGCCGGCCACGCGCAAGCGGTCAGACGAGCATTCGTCCTGGAGCACGCGGTGAGCCGGCCATCTGAAGAAATTGGACAGAGGATGACCTCTCCCGACGGCCGGCCTCCGTCCCTTAGACTGCGCTCGCGCGAGTTCATCACGCTCATCGGCGGCGCGGCGGCCGCGTGGCCGCTCGCGGCGCGCGCGCAGCAGGGCGAGCGGATGCGTCGCATCGGCGTGCTTCTGCCCGCGACTGTGGACGATCTGGAATTTCAGACCTGCCTCGGGGCGTTCCTGCAGGGGCTGCAACAATCGGGCTGGACCATCTTGCCGATCGCTGGGAAAAGGACGGCAAATTGTTGGTCGAGCTTCCGCGGCAGCCATTTGGGGACGGCACCTTGTTTGGCCATCGCCACGGCGAATACGGTAACCCGTATCACGGGCTCGAGACGTGGAAGGCCTATTTCGACGAGCTCTACGCGGAGGCGGCTAATCGCCCGGGGTACATCCCGTTCACGATGCATCCTTACATCATCGGTCGTCCCGGTCGCACACTAGCCTTGCGTGGCATCATCCAGCATATGAAGAAGGCAGGGAATCTCTGGTTCCCGACTGGCATCGAACTTGCCGAGTGGTGCTTCAACAACCTGTTCCAGGCTGAATGCCTGAAGCTTCGCGCCTCCGCAGGATAAGGCAACGAACGCGAAACGACCGCGCAGCATGGCGCGTGTCAGGTTCGTGCTGCAGCGTGACCGGCGCGATGATGCGCTGGTCGACCTGCTGTTTGCTGTAAATGTGAGCAGTCGACGCGGTCCACGACGAGGAAGCCCGATGGGCAAAGCGCTGACGATTGGCGCTGCGGTCGGCCTTGCTGTGGCAACGCTGGTGTCGTCCGTACCCATGCAGGCCGAACCAATCGCGGATTTCTATCGCGGCAAGACGTTGCGCATGCTGGTCGGCTACGGCCCGGGCGGCGGCTACGATATCTACGGTCGGCTTGTCGCCGAGTTTCTGCCGCGGCATCTGCCCGGCAATCCGACGATCGTTACGCAGAACATGCCGGGTGCCGGAAGCTTCGTGGCGGCGAAATATATTTACGAGATTGCACCCAACGACGGCACGGTATTGGGTAGTCTTGCCCAGACATTGGCGCTCGACAGCATGACGAACACGAGCGCCAAGGTCGATGTCGCCAAAATGCCCTATATCGGCCGCGTGGTGACGAACATTGATGCCGGCGTTACGCTGCCACAGAGCGGCATCAAATCGTTCGAAGACGTTCGCGCGAAACGATACACCGTGGGTGCCTCCGGCGGCGGCTCCACCACGGTTCTGTTCCCGATCGCGCTCGTTACTTATGCGGGAGCGAAGTTCAAGCTGGTGCGCGGATATAGCGGTACAAACGATATCCTGCTCGCGATGGAACGGGGCGAGGTGGATATTGTCGGCGCCTACGGGCTCCCCGGCATTTTGGTGAGCCATCCCGGCTGGGTGCACCGCGGTGAGGCAACATTCCTGTTCCAGGCCTCGCTCAAGCGGCATCCCCTCCTGCCAAACGTGCCTACGCTCCCGGAACTCGCGTTGTCCGACGAAGGCCGCGAAGTGCTGCACGCGGCCGCCAGCACTGGTGAAATCGGCCGCTCAATTCTCACGACGCCGGGCGTGCCGCCAGATAGACGCCATGCGCTGCGAACCGCGTTTCGAGCGCTGCTCGCGGATCCGGATTTCCTCGCGGCCTGCGAAAAGCGAAAGCTGATGGTCGATGGTGCAACCGGGGAGGAGATCGATGAAATCGTACGTGAGACCCTGCGGTTGCCGCAGGCCGTCGCGGAGAAGATCGGGCAGATGATGCAATAGGCCGAGCCTCGCTATCGGAGCGCGGCCCGCACCGCTGAGAGCTGCCATTCTTGATTGCTAGCCGTCGTGGCGCCGCCCCGCCATCGAAAGGCGCGACCCCTGCTGCCGGTGCTGACGACAGGGAGGCAAGGCTCCCGAGCAGCTGATCGTTGCGCTTGAAGGGAGCGGCGTCGCGATGCCGCGCCCAATCGGGCACGAACACGATCTGCGGGACCTTGCGATCGTGGGCCCAGCAGGCGGCGATGCGTTCGTCAGCGTACCGTCTTGCGCGCCAGGACCAGATTGTCAAGACAAGATTATAAGACCAGATCCAGCGCGCTCCAGTGAACGCCTCGGGATAACGGGTATACGCCGGGATGTGTTCTACGCCCACGTCGCCGTCTGCGAACTCGTGGGCGCGCGGCCACCGTAAGTTTTGCCGGAGTCGTTTTGTCGCATTCGTTAAACAGGTCCGAAAGCTTTGGACCGGTCAGATACGCCGTCTGAGCCGGCACTGTTAGCACCCTGCCGTTATCGGCAGTAATAGTCCCAACAGCGCTCCTACGGTAATTTCGAAGTGGGACCTCACATTGGAACAGGTTCTCGTTGACCGTCTTGGCCAACCCCTGTGTCACCATTCTTTTAATGACCACCGGTCGCGTATCGAAGGTACTCGGGCCTACAGATTGCGCAAATAGCTCACCGCTGGCCAGGGCCGTGCTGAACATGAAACGCAAAATCGCCAGAGACATGGCAACCCAGCGTCACGGCGCCAAAGCACGGGTGGCGTCGTCGAACAGCGCATCGACTGCGATTTTCCGCGGAATGAGCTTTTGGCGCACACAAAAATCGATGATGATCTCCAGCGTGGGCCGACATGCCTCGACGCCGAAGCGCAACGGATCGAGTGGGGTGCCGTCGGTCGGTGATTTCAGCGCGCGCTTGCTCGCAAGCAACTGCCGGAACAATTCCTTCGCCACGTCCAGGCGCGATCGCGCGATTTCTTCGCGCAGCACGACCATATGGTTGATCGGAACGCCGCCATGGCTAAGCGCCCATTTGCGCGCGGCCTCATGCGCATCGGGAATGAGATGGCGCAACCGCGGGTCCGGAAGCTTGTCGCCCACCACCGCAGCATCGAGCTCGCCGTCCAGCAGCATCTGTAGGAGCTCCTTGCCGGGCGGGGCGCGCTTGACCGTCTCGGGATCTCGATACTCGGCAACATGCGGATCTTCGAACGTGATCCACTCGACCTTGTCGAGATCGACGCCGTAGTCCTGCGCCAGTATGCCCCGTACCCAGGTGCCCGTGGTTACTGTGTAGGCGCGCACGCCAACCCGCTTGCCCGCAAGTTCGGACGGCTTGAGCACTCCGCGCTCGGCATTGTACGCAATGGTGTGGTGCTGGCCACGGCTGAGCACGACAGCGGGCAGCAACACGTATGGCTTGCCGTAGGTCTTTGCCTGCAGATAGGTGACGATCGCAAGTTCGGCGCAATCGTACGCCGTTTCGCGCACGATCTTCTTGAACAGATTGTTCGCCACTTTGACCTCGACGAAATCGAAATCGACGAGATCGGATCGAATCTCGCCGCTCTTGAGCGCCTTGGTGTTGGGATAGTTGCCCAACATCGTGTGCAGCTTGAGCTTTGTTGCGGTGGCCATCGGAGAGATTCCTTCGTCACTTGGCCAGAGTGGGATAGAGCGTGAGCGCGGTCTTGCCGAAGATCCAATCCTGATCCGACGCTTTGGCGAAGGAGAACGCCTTGCACGCGGCCCCGAGGATTTCCGACAGCGTGCCAACCGAATTCGGAAAATTCGAGCCCCAAGCGATCCGGGAAGCGCCGAACGTATCGACGATCTTGCCGAAGAACGTCTCCGGCGTGCCTTTGCCCCAGCTCTTGGGCGTTACATTGACGGGCGTGATCTTGAGATAGACCTGCTTGTATTTGGCCAGTTCGAGGAATTCGGCCGCCGCTTTGTAGGGAGGGCCGTCCTCGAACGGCGCGCGCGCCAAGTGATCGAGGATCATCGTGACTTTGGGAAAGCGATCCATAATTTCACGCAGCAGCGGCAAACCTTCCTGCTTCATCTGCATGCAGACCGGAATGTTCTTCGCCGCCGCATGCTCCCAGAACGGGTAGGTCTTCGGATCGACAAACCATGTCGCCTGATCTGGTAAGGTGCTGCCGGTGGTGAATAACCGCATGCCGGTGCAGCCGCGGCCCAGCCAATAATCGAACGTCTTCACCGAATCGGGCGCCATGACGTCGATGGAGTATACCCCCGTGAAGCGCGACGGGACGGCCGCAACTGCATCCGCCACATAGCTGTTGTCGTACCCATAGGCGGTCGAGGAATGCACGATCGCCGCCTTGTCGATGCCGGCGTCATCCATGGCCCTGAGCAACGTTTGATACGTGGTCGGCCGCTCGCTCGACCAGGTGGATTGGGTGCCGCCAAGGGGGGCCAACGGATAACGTTGTGTATCAGGTGAGACGATGTGCGGATGTATATCGATGACAGGCATGCGCGTTTACTCGCGTTAGGTTTACAGAAGACTTTCAAGGATCGATCTCGACAAACACTTGATCGAGTTGCGGGCGTGACGGTATCAGCTTCTGCTGCAGGCTATAGGTGACCAGGGCCTCGATGCTGGGACGGTTCGCCGCCATGCCGTAGGGCAGCGGATCGCTCATCAGCGACAAGAAATTGCGATAGCGCTTATCTTCCGGGCTATCGCCGTGATCACGCTTGAGCTCCTCGAGATAGGGCTTTTTCGCCGTCACGAAGGCGTTCATCAGCGAACGCGCCAGCCACGGATAGCGTTTGATGTGTTCGTCCTTCACCACAATGAGGCCGTGGATCGGGTAGATGCCGGTGTGGCGAAACCATCGCGCCTCCACCTCCAGCGCATCGGCGATGAGCTCGGGATAGCTCACCGTGCTTGCCTGCGCGCGCTGCTCCCAGGCGCCGGTCGGAGGGCCCGCCCGGCCAATCCCGGCCGGACCGGAAAAGCCGGCCTGCAATTCGCCGCTTGCCATCATGCCCGCCAGCGACTTGCCGCCTGGCGCGTGCACCACGTTGGGCGGCAATTTGAGGCTGGTGACATGCTCTTCATCATCGACCACCCAGGTGACCTTGGAGGAATCGAGGCCGTATTCGTTCACGAAGATGCCCCGCGTCCACACCCCGGTGGTGACGGAATAGGCGCGAACGCCGACCTTCTTGCCCTCGAGATCCTTCGGCTGCTTGATGCCGGAATCGGGACGCACGACGAATCCGCCGTGATGGAAGCGTCGCATCAGGAAAATCGGCAGCGCAATGAACGGGGCGCCGAGCGCGCGTGCGATCATGTAGGTGGTGGGCGCCATCTCGCAGACATCGAACTCAAGATCGCGCACCATGCGGCGGAACGCGCCGATGATGGGCACGACCTCGAAGAAATCGGGCTCCACCCCTGCGATCGCAGCAGCCCCGCTCTTGATATCTTTGGTATGGCCGTAGGTGGCGATCGCAATCTTCAGTCGCGGCTGGGTCATTGCCTTTCGATGCCTGCCTTCTCGATCACCGCGGCCCACTTCTGAACATCCGCTGCCATACGATCGCGCATTTCCTGGGGCGTGCTGCCGCGGGCGTCCATGCCCAGCGCGGACGCGGTGGCCTGGAGGGCTGGATCGGACAGCGCGGCATTGATGTGTTGATTTAGAATCGCAAGCGTTTCAGCCGGCATGCCAGCCTTCGCGGCCAGACCATTCCAGCTGGTCACGATGTATTCTGGAAAACCACTTTCCTTCGCGGTCGGCACATCGCGCAGCAGCGGATTGCGTTCCTCGCCGGAGGTCGCGATGATTCTGACCTGGTTATCCGAGATCACCGCTTGCAATCCGGCATAGAAATCGAATCCGACGTCGACGTCGCCTCGCAAAACCGCCGTGACGAGATCGGGCGTTGTCTTAAAAGGAATGATCGCGACATCCACACTGCTCACCTGCTTCAAGAGATGCGCGGATAGATTTTGCGTGCTGCCGGGATTGATGGCGCCCAAATTGAGCTTTCCCGGGTTCTTGCGGGCGGCGGCGACCACATCCTGGAGGGTCTTGAGAGGCGAATCCGCTTTGACCGCAAGCAGCATCTCGAAGCGGGCCGTCATCGACACGAATGTAAAGTCGGTGAGCACATGATAAGGCCGCGTCTTGAACAGAGACATGGCGATGGCTTGCCCGTTTCCGATCACCCCCAGCGTGTATCCGTCCGGCCGCGCATCGAGCACCGCCTTTGCCGATAGCAGTCCGCCGGCTCCCGGACGATTTTCGATCACGACCTGCTGCTTCGTTCGCTCGGTGAGTCTCTGCGCGAGCAGCCGCATGGTCAGATCGGCAACGCCCCCGGCTCCATAAGGAATGGAAATGTGGATCGGCTTGGCGGGGAAACTGGGGTCTGCCCGGACAATGCCCGACCCCACTGTGCCGATGATTGCCGTCAGGGAGATGGCGAAGGCGACCCGCAAAGCACATTGGCGAGCTTCGTTGAAACGCCCGCTATGCGAGCGCATGGCAAATCCTCCTGAATCTTTGGCTCTTTGCGGGTTAGCCTCGCACATTCTTGCTTTTGTGAGCTAATCGAAAGCCCGCAAGGAGTCATAAATTTTTGCTATTCTTGCCATTGAAGCCTAGCCGGGCGGCCAATGCGCAACAAACTCGATTCTCCTTCGCTACGTCAGCTTCGCGCCTTCGAGGCAGTGGCGCGGCGCAAGAGCATCGGCGCCGCCGCCGCCGAGCTTGGCTTGTCGCAACCCGCGGTGACGCAGATGGTCGCCCAGATCGAGACCGCCCTCGCCGTGAACCTGTTGGAACGCCGGCGGACCGGAACATATTTGACGACGCTGGGGTCGGTGCTTTTGCCAAGGGTTGAGCGGCTGTTCGCGCACATTCAAACCGCGTTGCGCGATCCCGTCATCGGCGCATCGCTTTCAGGTCGCGAGACGACGAAATCGGTCGAAAACAAGATTACCGACGCGCACATCCGCGTTCTCACCGCGATCGCGGAGTGCGGTTCTTTCGAGGCGGCAGCACGCAGGCTCAATATATCCCAGCCGGCGCTGCATCGACCGGCTCGCGATCTCGAGCGCGTGATTCGAAGAAGTCTGTACCAGCGAATGGCGCGGGGATTGGCGCCGACGTCGCAGGCGCGTGAGCTCGCGCGCCGGCTGAAGGTGGCGCTGCGGGAACTCGAATACGCCATCGAGGAAATTCGTGCGGCACAGGGTATTTTCATGTCACGAATAAGGGTTGGCAACATACCCCATTCCGGCACGCATCTGCTGTCGAAAGCGATCAATCACTTTCTTGCATTGTATCCCGCCGCGTTTGTCCATGTCTTGGATGGCCCTTACGAGCCGCTGCTCGATGGCCTGCGTGCCGGCGATCTCGACCTGCTATTCGGGGTACTCAGGCGCCGGGCATGGGCGATCGACGTGAGGGAAGAATTTCTCTTCTCGAATCCTTATGCCGTCGTTGTTCGGCGCCAGCACCCGCTCGCCGGGGTTCGGAACGTCACGTTGCGAGATTTGGCGGGCTACGATTGGATCTTGCCGGCGCGCGCAGCCCCACGTAGGGAGGCGTTTGAACGCCTTTTTGCAGGCTCGGCCCGTGCACCGATTGTCAGCATCGAGACCACCTCCTCGGCAATCTACAAATCCGTGCTGGCGACAACGGACAGGATCGCTTTGCTCTCGACGTTGGAGGCACAATTCATGGAGCCTAAAGCCTTGACGATAATTCCTTTCCATTCGCCTGCGCTGGCCAGAGCCGATGGCGTCGCCACCCGAGCGGATTGGCAGCCAACCCGCCTGCATCGAGAGTTTCAGGATCTGTTGCGAGGGCAGGCGCAGGAATATCAAGCCGTCATTCCAATAGCGCCCGTGCAAGTCCCGTGATCAACTCTTCCATGTCTCGCAGCCCGTTCGATCGCGGCGATCCCGCTATGTGCGGCGTCAGGATCACATTGTCGAACGCAAGCAACTCGTCATCAGGGCGGCCGGGTTCTTCATAGAGCGGGTCAAGGGCAAAACCGCCGAGATGACCTGAGCGAAGCGTTTCGATGAGGGCATTGCGCTCCACGATGTCCGCACGCGAGATATTGATCAGGCAGGCGCCCGGCTTCATCAGCGCCAATCGCGCGGCGTCGAGGAAGTGCCGGGTGGATGGATCGCCTGGAAGCTGCGGAACGACCCAGTCGCTTTGCGCGAGCAGGGTGTGCAAGGGCCGATAGGATGCCCCCAGCGTCTCTTCTTCGCTCGGCGGCAGTCGCGTGCGCTGGAAATACAAGATGTTCATTCCGAACGCGGCGGCACGCAAGGCGATTTCGCGGCCGATCTCGCCAAATCCGATGATGCCGATGGTGCTGCCGTTCAAACTGCGGGTTCCCGCAATACGGCCCCAATTGCCGCCCGGCACATGTCTGCGGTCGAACGGGTTGTACGGAAGGTTCGCAGCCGAAAGCTGCTCGATGCTGTTCAGTCCGTTGGTGCGATGGATGCGTCGCGCAAGCGTGAGCATCAGCGCGAAGGCATGCTCCGCGCAGGCAATATTGGCTCGCCGGCGCACGCTGAGAACTTTGACGCCGGCAGCCGCGCAGGCGGCGATATCGATGTTTCGAAGCACGGCGCCGTATTTGTGAACGACCTTGAGTTCGGGCGCGCAACCAAGCTCCTCCGTTCCGACAGCGAAGGATTCGACGACCAACGCGCGCGCGGGCGGAAGATTGACGCGCAGTTCCGCAGGGGAAGGCACCAGCCGAACCTCGCTGGGATAAAGCCCTCCTACCCGTGCTCTAAGCTGATCGCACCAACCTGCAAAATTTGGCTCGTCGGGCGACATGAAGTCGGCAAAAGCGGCGCGCCTCTCCTCGGACGTCGTGGGGTCAAGCACCACCCCGATCAAGCGAGTCCAGGGATCGTCTTCGACGACGACTATTGGAGAATTTGAAGCCATTGAATGAGCATTATCGAGACAGCTTGATCGGTATGGAAGAGCCTGACGATAAGCCCAGGCTACAACAGCGCAAGTTCAATGGGATGCCTACGTATGCGGGCCGTGCTGGCACGTCTCTCCTCTCACCGATCAAGATGTTGTTCATATCCGAAGGATTGCTCTGACCGAGTGTAGGCTCACAACGGATGCTTCCGAAACCATTCAGCCAAGTGGTCGACGAAGCTGTGTACCTTCTCGGGCAGCGGAGCGCCCGGCGCAAATGCGGCATAAAGCGGACGCTCGGGAATGAAATGTCCTTTCAGGAGTTCGACCAGCGTTCCATTCTTAACGTCATCCCGCACCGTTCGGGACGGCAACAATGCGATCCCAAGCCCCTTCATCGCCGCCGTCCGCAGGACGAGGTAAGAGTTCGATGAAAAAGTCCTCGGCACCTTGACCTTCGTTCCGAATTTACCCTTACCAAAATGCCAGATCGGATCGCTGGACTGAACAAGGCAATTGTGCGCCAACAAATCGCGCGGCGAGCCCGGCGGTCGCCGGTGCTCGAATGTTGCCATCGTCGTGAACCGGTCCATCCTCTTGTGCCTTGCCTTGCGTCCTCACCGTTCAGCCGGTTCGAATTCAGTAACCCGCCGGCTCCCTGGGGAGAGTGAACGCCACCCCGCCCCATTGGTGAGAATTATACAACAAAAGTTTTCCGCAGCCTCTTGCGCCTTGCATCCGCGAGTGACCCGGACACTACTGGCTGGCTCAGGCCCAGGAGCGGACGAGCCATGTTCATCGTAGATTCGCAGGTGCATATCTGGAAGGAAGAGACGCCTGATCGCCCCTGGATACCAGGCGCGCGCGAGCGGATGAAGCGCAACGGCCACCGGACCAAGGCTTTCTCCCATCAAGAGTGCCTCGAATTGATGGACGAGGCCGGCGTCGACCGCGCAATAATCGTACCGCCGTCCTGGGAGGGCGACCGCATCGACTATGCGCTCGAAGCCTGTGAAGCGCATCCCGATCGATTCGGCATCATGGCGCGCATTCCGCAGAACAAACCTGCCGAGGCCAAGGCGATGATGCGCGACTGGGAATCGATCCCTGCGGTCAAGGGCACCCGCCTGACTTTCCATCGTCCGCAGGACCGCAACTGGATGATCGACGGAACCTGCGACTGGTACTGGCCCTATGCGGAAGAGCACGGCGTCAAGACGATGCTGCACGCTCCGATTTGGAAGGCGGAGCTCGGCGCGATTGCGAAACGACATCCTGCGCTCAAGCTCATCATCGACCATCTGGGCATTCTGGCGCACTCGGTCGATGACGCGATCGGGTACTGGGTCGACGAGACGGCCGATCTTCACGTTCATCCCAACATCTACGTGAAGGTCTCCTCGCTGCCGAGCTATTCGACGCATCCTTACCCATACGCCAATATCAGCAAATACGTGGTCAGCCTGATCAACAAGATGGGTCCGGAGCGCTGCTTCTGGGGCACGGACCTGACGCGCCTGACCGAGACGAAAGGGATCACCTACAAGCAGGCGATCGAGCATTTCACCAAGCACATGGGATTAACCGAGAGCCAACTCGAGTGGGTCATGGGCAAAGGAATTTGCAAATGTCTCAACTGGCCAGCCCAACCTGCGGCCGCCAAAAAGAGCAAAGCTGCGATGACGGCCCGAACGTGAGGGCCCCCCTCGGAACATGAATAACCGCTTGGACGGTGGAGAGGCGCTACTCGAAGCACTCCGCAGTCTCGGAATTGAACTCATCATCTCCTCCCCCGGATCGGAATGGGCTCCGGTGTGGGAGGCGCTTGCGCGCCAAAAGGCGAGTACAACGGCGGGACCGCGCTACATCGATGTCTGGCACGAGACTTTGGCCGTCGATGTCGCGATCGGCTACACGCTCTACACCGGACGCATGCAAGTGGTCCTTCTGCACGCTGGCGCCGGCTTGCTGCAAGGCATGTGCGGAATCCACGGCGCGCTGCTTGCGGAAGTGCCGCTTCTGATCTGCTCGGCCGAAGCAATCACCTATGGCGAGCGACCAGGCGTCGACCCCGGCTCCCAGTGGTATCGCAATCTTTCGATCGTCGGCGGACCGCACAGCTTGGTCAACGGGATCGTCAAATGGGCGAATCAGGTCGGCAGCGTCGAGTCGCTTTATGAGATGGTCAAGCGAGCGGGAGAGCTGGCGCAGCGAACGCCGCGCGGCCCGGTTTATTTGAACGTTCCCGTCGAGGTGCTGCTCGACGCCTGGTCGGTGCCGCAGTTCAAGACGGCGGTGGCCGCACCAGCGCGCCAGATCAGCCCGCCGGACGAGATCGAGCAGCTGGTAAGATTGATCGCTGCTGCTGAAAATCCTGTCATTCTCACCGAGTCTGCGGGGCGCAGCCCCGAGGCTTTTCACGCGCTTGTCAGCTTCGCCGAAGCCTTCGGCATCCCGGTGGTGGAAACCCAGGGCACGCTGTGCGGGAACTTTCCGCGAGTGCATCCCCTGTACCTTGGCTCCGGTCTCGAGCCGTTCATGGCGACGAGCGATCTCGTACTGCTCGTGGCATGCCGTGCGCCCTGGTATCCGCCTTCGAACAAGCCGCCTCGTGCGCGAACGATCGTCATCGACGAGACGCCGCAACGCCCGCACATGGTCCACCAAGTCTTGTTCGCGGAGCTGTATCTTGAAGGCAACATCGCGAGCACCCTGCGGGCGGCAGCCGAGCGTGCACCGGCGAAGATCGATGAAGCGCGACGTAACCAGCGGATCGAGCGGCACGCCGCTACCCATCGCAAGCTGCGGGCCGAGATCGAAGCCGCGGAGGCGAAGGCTATTGCCGCCGAAGCGGTGGCTCCGGCCGCGCTGGTCAAGGCGCTGCGCGACGTTCTTTCCGAGCAAACCATCTATGTCGACGAGACCATCACGCACACTCGGGTGGTGCAGCGGCATCTCGATTGGTCTGAACCAAAGCGCTACTTTTACGTCCAGGGCGGATTGGGCCAGGGGATCGGCGTCGCGATCGGCATCAAGATGGCTGCGCCCGACAAGCCGGTGGCGCTGCTGATCGGCGACGGGAGCTTCCTTTACAACCCAGTTGTGCAGGCGCTCGCCGCGGCGCGGGACAACAACCTTCCCATTCTGATTGTGATCTTCAACAACAGAAAATATCTTTCGATGAAATTCAATCACCTGCGCGCCTACCCGGACGGTGTGGCGGTGAAACACGGCATCCTCCACGGCGTCGATCTCGACACTCAGCCTCCTCTGCATCGCTTCGGAGAACCGTTCGGCATGCATTGCGCCGAGGTGTCCAAAGTGGCTGAGCTGGTTCCGGCCGTTCGCGCGGCTGCGGCAAGCGTGGCCAAGGGTAGAACAGCGATCCTCAACGTGATGCTGACGACCTAAACTGGCAAAGTCACGCCCCCAAGCTACATCTCAAATCCCCACCATCGCGTCGCCACCTCGGCGACAAGCTCGAGCTTGCGCCGCTGATCGACTTCCGACATCCCGTCGCTGGCGACAAAGCCGGTTGCGGGGCTGAGCGCCAGATTGCTGCCGTCGATCACCTTGGCGGCGTGGTCGATCAAGGCCAGCAGTTCATCGACGCTTTCCAATGCGGATGTCGTTGCGCTGACAAGGCCCAAGACGGCGACCTTGCCGTTGGGAACAAGTCGCAGCAGGTCGATGTCCTTGCTCTCGCCGTCCATTGGAAGAATGAATCGATCGACCGGCAACGCTTGGAACAAGCGTTCGGCGCCTCCGCTCACGGATGGCCGCAGGCGCGCGTTGCTTGGGCGAGGGAAATGAATTGCGATACGGACGTTGCTAGGCCGATCGATGCCCGAGAGCGCCGTCGTGTCGAGTTGCAACAGTTCGTCGAAGGTTCGTTTGGGCTCGCCGCCGGATGCCTGCAATGCGCCGGCCCCGTCATCGAACAACATCGCATAGTCTGGCGCGTCGAGCTGAACGTAGTCTACGCCCGCGGCGATCAGGGCCTCGATCTCTGTTTTGACGATTGCAGCCCGAGCGAGCGCGTGATCGAGCGCCTTGTCCACCGCGCGCCTTGCCGCCGGCACCGTCACCTTGATGGGCCGCCGCGACAGCGATCGCAGGGGCGCGGCTTCGGTTGTGGCCAATGTGCTGCCATCAAGCTTTACGGCACCGCGACTGGCGCGCCCTAACCCGCCGTCCGTCGTCACCGACATTCCGAGCGAGCGCTGCATGTCGATTGCGAATTTGACCGCAACGTCTTCCGCTTTCCGCAGCTGTTCCAATCCAATTTCGCCATGCGCGTATCGCTTGCGCGCATCCGAGAGCGCGGCGGGTGTAATCAAGCTACCGATATGATCGGCGCGATAGGTGTACTCGTTCGCCATGCGCTTTCTTTGCTCAAGGCTCGGGTGGAAGGGCGGCCTGCAGCCTTACCGCTGCACGGGATTCCACTCGGAAAAATCGAGCTCGAACTCGCAGACGCGGAGCGCAGCGATCGCGATTTCCTGATCTTCCTCGCCGGTGCCGCCAGCAACGCCGACGCCGCCGAGGATTTGGCCGTTCTTTTTGATGGTTAGCCCGCCGTCGGTGGCCACGATCGGATGGTGTCCCATGCGGGACACCTGCGCGAAGAAGCTCGGCTGGCTGTCGCACCAAGCTTTCAGCATCCTGGTCGGGCGCTGCATCACGGCTGCCGTGTAAGCCTTGGCCGTCGCGATGCTCGGGGTGAGCGGTCGTGCCCCATCCATCCGCTCACTCGCGACGGGGAATCCGCCGCTGTCGACCACAACGATCGTTACCGGCTTTCCAACCTCGACCGCTTTGTGCTGTGCCGCCGCGATGATCGCCCTGGCCGCGGGAAGTGCAGATCGAAGTTGCCGCGCGTCAGCAGAAGAACGTCCGTGTTGCTCTTCGGATCGACCCGCTTCATGCTGAATACCTTGCAATACCACTCCTCGGTGCGCTTCGGGTCTGTGCTAGGAAAATTCACGTGATGAATTGAATGCGGCAGGCTACTCACGATTTGCGCTCCAACGCGTCCTTCGGTTTCCATCATTCGATCGCTTCTGCGTTGCGGAGATGTCATACAGTTAGCCGCCTTTTCGATTGCCGAACGCAGCCTCGACCATCCGCGCAGACTCAGCGCGCCACTCGGGATTCTCCCAATAGAATTCGAGGCGATTGCCGTCTGGATCGAAGAAGTAGACGCTCTTGTGCCGTCCGGCGGCGTGCTCTTCGAGGCGATCGATCTTGGCGCTTTTTTCAATCAGCCGACGGTGCAATTGTTCGAGCGCAGGCAGGCCGCCCTCGGGCGCAAAAGCGACGTGATTGAATCCGTGCGTCTGCCGGTCCGGATCGGCCGTGGCGCCTGTTTCAAAGAGTCGGATATCGCCGAGCCGGTCCCCGAACGACAAGAATGCCATCTTACGGTCGTCGAACCGCATGACCACCTTCATGCCGACGACCTCGGTGTAAAAGCGCACCGCCTCGTCGAGGTTGCGGACGTTGAAGACCATATGGTCGATCTTTTTTTTGGGCTCGTTCATGCGTGTGATCCCTCGTGATCCCTCGCCATCCCCCGCCGGCTGTCGATTAGATATATCGAAACAGCTGGACGGATAATCCTCGTTCCAGTGGCTCAAATGTTGCGCCGATTTGACCAATCGCCGTGCATTGGTCAGGACTGCGCAAGACTAGATTGCACGCCGATCGATTGTACGGATGAACGGCGACCGTACGATATCCGCTGCAGGGGAGCTGGCCGATGCCATTTGCCATAGTCGACGCCGCGCGGATTTATTATGAAACACACGGCGCAGGCCCGGCGCTGATGCTGGTTCACGGTTCCGGCGGGCATCACGCCATCTGGTGGCAGCAGGTCCCATACTTCGCGCGCCGTTTCACCGTCGTGCTGCCAAATCTGCGTGGCTTCGGCAAATCCGACAGCGTTCCCGATGGCCCAGACGTGCAGGAATTCCACAATGACATCCGAGCCGTGCTCGACGATGCCAAGATCGAGCGGGCGGTGATTCTCGGCCAATCGGTCGGCGCGCTGCCCGCCCTGAAGCTTGCCGTAGCGCATCCTAAGCGAGTCGCGGGCGTGGTGCTCGCGCACTCCTTGGGCGGCATCAGTGATCCGGAATTGAGGCAGCTTGCGGTAGCCGATCGCAAGGAGGCCGAGAAGATTCCCGTCATCGACCGGCTGATGAGCAAGGAATTTCAAGTGAGCCGCCCCGAGCTCACCTGGCTCTTCAAGGAGATGGGCACCTTCAACCATGCCAAGATGCAGGACCTGCGCAATGTGTCAGCAGGCGGGCCCTCGATCGAGGAGGTGAACCGCTGCGCAGTGCCCTTGCTATTCCTCGGCAGCGGAAACGATGCGGTGCTGCGGCCAGCGACGCTGCGCAAAGCGCACGCGAAGCTTCCGCGATCCATGCTGACCATTATTCCTGACGGCCCGCATTCGCTCTACTGGGAATGCCCGGACGTATTCAATCGCGCCGTTCATCAATTTCTCGATGCGATCTACCACGTCTGAATCCGGAAAGAGGTCGGCAAGCATCCGCATTTGGGAACAACGAGCATGCGGATTCGATCATCATCAAGATCGATGACGTTTCGGTGCTCGATCGCGGCGGCGGCGTGAAGACGTGGCCGCTGGTGGTACGCACGCGCGTGCCGCAGGCCGTGTTCACCACCGGTACGAGCGTCTATCCCGTCGGCAAAGGCACGCCCATGCATTGCCACAACTGTGCATGAGCAGGTGACGCTGCTGGAGGGCCGCGGAAACTTCGATGCTTGCCGCCGATCTTGCGAAAAACGGGTCCGCCGGCCTTCTTGGCCCGGCCATTGGCCAGGCGCTGGGCGAGCGTGCCGCCGAAAGGTGAACATCGGATCTGAACGCGGGCGTGATCCTTATGTTTACAATTCGCGGGTAGATGGCCGGACGGCTCTCAACCTAACCTCTCCGCAGCATCAGACCCCAGCGCGCGGAGGGAATTGTGAGACTGCCGAAGCTTAGCCCAGAGACTATGACGCCGCGGCAGCGCGCGCTGCACGACAAAATCGCGGGCAAGCGCGGAAAGGTAGGCGCGCCATATCAGATCTGGCTCTACAGCCCCGAATTATGCGAGCGCGTCGAGGCGCTTGGTGCCTACCTTCGCTGGGATAGTGCGATCGCACCGAAATATCGTGAGCTGAGCCTGCTGATCGCGGCCCGTTTCTTCGACGCGCAGTATTCCTGGAACGCGCACGTCGACGCCGCGATCAAGGAAGGGATTCGGCCCGAAACGCTGCAAGCGATCGCCGAGCGCCGCCCGCCAACCTTCAACGACGAGGGGAGCGCGTCTTCTTCACCTTCGCCATGGAGGTGCTCGAGAACCATTTCGTACGGCAGGAGACCTTTGATGCTGCGCACAATGCTTTTGGCGCGCAAGGCATCGTCGACATCATTGGAGCGCTTGGAAACTTCTCGATGCTTGCGATGCTGCTCAATACCTTCGAAGTCGACCTGCAGCCGGACCGGCCTCCGCCCTATCCGGACATCAGCGGCTACGCGCGCCGCCATCCGTCCAGGAGAAGCGTGGACAGCCGGACGGAAGTCGGCGTTAGCGCCAACTGAGCAGTTCCATACGCGATGGGAACAAAAATGCTCAGGATCCTTTCGGTCCTGTTCGTCACCGTTGCACCGCTCTTGCAGGTGGGAACGGCTGTCGGGGAGCCCTCGTACCCATCACGGCAATTGACGATCGTGGTCCCTTATCCGGCCGGTACCAACGCCGACACAATTGCACGTCTGCTCGGAGACAAGCTCACGCACCCGCTCAAACAAGCAGTCGTCGTCGAGAACCGATCGGGAGGCGCCACGGTCCCGGGTACCGCCCAAGTGCTGGAGGCCCCGGCTGATGGCCATATGCTGCTGGAGTCTGGAACAAACACCAACATCAACACGCTACTCGGTATCAAACCGCCGTACGACGCCGAGCGCGATCTGGTTCCCGTGGTACTGCTGGTTACGTTCCCCGCGGTGCTGGTCGTGCATCCGAGCGTGCCGGCCGCAAACGTCGCCGATCTTGTGGCGTTGGCCAAGTCCAACCCCGGTTTGCTGACTTACGGTTCGCCTGGCACGGGCAATTTCGCTCATCTTGCAATGGAGCAATTCAAGCAGCGGACCGGCACGGACATCGTGCATGTACCCTTTCGCGGACTTGGGCCGACCATGATCGGGCTCTTGCGCAACGACGTACAAATGACGGTTGCCGACATACCGGGTGCTATCGAGCATATTACCGCCGGCAAACTGCGCGCCTTGGCGCAAACTGGATTGGCTCGCATGCCCCAGCTGCCGGAACTTCCGACACTTGCCGAAGCCGGCGTCGCCGGCTACGAGGCCGCCGGCTTCCTCGGCATTTGGATGCGTACCGGCACGCCGGTGGAAGCGGTCGCCGTTCTCAATCGCGAGATCAACCGGGCACTGACCTCGCCGGAGTTGCAGAACTACGCCGTCAACAAAGGCATGGTCATTGCCGGAGGCACTCCAGCCGACTTCATCAAATTTCTGGCTCACGACCGGGCGATCTGGTCGCGCGTGATCGCTGATGCCGGCATCAAGATGGACTGAGCGCAAGATCGGCAGCCCGCGGATCTCAGACGAGAGAGCTGCCGTTTGCGGTACGGATTCGCCAGCGTCCCGCGAGATGGTTCGATGAAGTTATGTAGCCTCGGCGAAATTCAGATCTCGACGCTGATCGAGCGTGAAGGTCCACAACGCAAAACAGTCGAACTGTTTCCGACTGCTGACCGCGAGCGCGCGCTGAAGCATTTCCGCGAGATGGAAGCTTTTCTCTATCAGCCGGCGAGTGATCGCATTTACAACACTTATCAGAGTTTCTTGGTGCGTATGCCCGGACGGACAGTCTTGATCGACACGTGCGTAGGCGAAAACAAGGCACGTCCGCCGCATTTTTCCACCTATCCGAAGCAGCCGTGGCTCGATGCCTTCACCGCCGAAGGCCTCTCGTTCGAGGACATCGACTTAGTGATCTGCACCCACCTTCATGTCGATCATGTCGGCTGGAACACGCGATTAGTCGACGGCCGCTGGGAGCCCACGTTTCCAAAGGCCAAATATGTCTTTGGCCGGCTCGAATGTGAGTACTGGCAAGCTCAGGTGAACAAAGGCGATGACCTTGCCGGCCGCATCTGGGTCGATAGCTGCCTCCCCATTCTTAAGTCCGGTCGCGCGGAGCTCGTCGAGATGGACGCTGATCTTGGCGATGGTCTACGCCTTCGCCCGGCTCCAGGACACACACCTGGCATGTTCTGCGTGATCGTCACACGCAATGGGCAAAGCGAGATCATGTTCGTCGCCGACGTTCTGCATCACCCATTGCAATGTCGGGAACCGGATTGGAGCACCTGCTTCTGCACGGATCCGGCCTTGGCGGCAAAGACCCGGCGCGAATTGTTCGAGGACATTGCGGACACCGAGACGCTTGTCATCCCCGAACACGTCCCGTTTCCAACCGTCGGGCGGATCGAATCCGACGGCGGCCGATTTCGATATTCCTTCCCGTTTCCATGGTGGAATGCGCGCGACTGAGGCTCGTGAATGACGGCAGACGTCCGGCCTGGAAATCTCACCGGTCAGCCCGGCTGGAAGCGCGGCAGCAGCGGGCGCCTGTTCGATTACGGCGAGTTCAGGTACGTCGTTCTGACGTTGCTGGCCGAGCAACCGAGGCATGGCTATGACATCATCCGCGCCATCGACCAGCGAACGCGCGGTGCCTATTGTCCGAGTCCCGGCGTGGTCTATCCGACTCTCGCGCTGCTGGAGGACAATGGCCTCGCACGCGCTTTGGCGGGTCACGGAGCGCGCAATCGCTACGAGATCACGCCCCACGGCCTTGCCTTCCTGCGGGACAACGGCTCGCAGATCGACGCCATTCTATCGCGCATGCAAAACCTCAAGTCCACTCAGGTTGGCGCATCTCCGGTCATCGTCGCCGCCATGGACAATTTGAAAGCGGCGCTTCGCAGCGGCGTTTCGCCCTCGTCGGAGGATGGGGCCCAGGCCGTCGCGGCTGCCATCAACGCTGCCGCCGAGCGCATTCGCAGGCTGCGCCGAGCAAGTTCCGCGACTGGAGGCAGGAAGAAAACGGGAGATCTGCGGTGAAGCATTCCGAGGCGAGAGTCATGACCGAGCGCGCCAGCATTTGTCTTCAACAGCTTTGCAAACACTTTGCCCACCGGCTCCCGGTCGAGTTCACGCCGGAACGAGGCCAGATTACCTTCTCGGTCGGAACCTGTCGCTTGGCGGCGGATGCGGTCGTTCTCACCCTGCACGCCGAGGCAGCGGACGACGCTCAGCTTGCGCAGCTCCAGGATGTGGTTGCCCGGCACCTCTTGCGCTTTGCATTTCGCGATCGCTACATCGAGATGTTCAAGTCGGGCGAAGCGAAGGCGCGCCCCGCCGGGGCCTGTTGCGCTGCAGTCGGCGATGGAAGCAGCGATTGATGCCGCGCGTAATTGCGGGGTTGCATGGGCTGCCGTCCGGGGCACGGTTCACACTGGCGCGATCGGCTACTACGCGGAACTGGCGGCAAGCAAAGGCATGATTGGCATCGGCATCGTCGCCGGGATTCCAAACATGGCCTATCACGGGGCGCGAGGCGCCGCCGTGGCGACAAGCCCGCTGGCGATCGCGGTTCCATCCCAGTCGCACGGAACGATTCTTTTAGACATGGCTACCGCGACCATCGCGCTCGGAAAGATTGTGCAGCACAAAATCCGCGGGCTACCGTTACCCGAAGGCGCGGCGCTCGACTCCAAGGGACTGCCGACCACCGATCCCGAGAAGGCTGCGACTCCACTCCCAATGGGGGGAGCAAAAGGCTCTGGCATGTCACTGATGTTCGAGCTCATGACCAGCGTCCTGACCTTCAATCCGATCGTTGCCCCTTTCCACGCCAAGGCTCCCGGAGGCCGCAAGCACCGCCAGAATGCGGCCATGCTCGCGATCGACGTGTCCACGTTTGGCGATCTCGACGCCTTCAAATCGGCCGTGGATGCCGCGGTCGGCGCAATCAAGGCGATGCCGCCTGCCAGCGAGAATATCGAAATCATGCTGCCGGGCGAGAGAGGGGCGCGGTCGTTCAAGCAGCGCAGCCAAGAGGGAATTCCCATTCCTCCAAAAACGTGGGAGGCAGTGGCCGAGGCGGCCCAAGCTGTCGGGGTGAATGTCGACGGCTGAGCAGGGAGACCGTCATGACTATCCAGCGGATCGAAGCGGTGACGTTCGGTGTCGTTGATCTGGAGGCTTGCGTCCGCTTCTTTGCTGATGCGGGACTGGAGCAATTGGATACGGGCAGGACTGGCACGACCTTCAGCACGCCCGAGCGACAATTCATTTACCTCCGGATGGCCGACGACCCAGCGCTGCCGTCGCCCGTCGCAGAAGCTCCCACTCTGCGGGAGGTGGTTTGGGGGGTCGACAGTCCGCAGGCCTTGGCGGCTATCGGCGCCGAACTCGAAAAGGACCGGCCGGTTACGGCCGACTCTTGCGGAGTTTTGCACGCGCGCGATAACACCGGATGGGCCATCGCCTTCAGGACGGCCGCACCACAACAGGCCGATCCTGGCGAGCAAAGGAAGTACAACGTTCTCCGCAACGTCAATCGCTGGAACAATCCGGTCGCTGCCTACCGTCGAGCTCGGCCCATCCGGCTGCTGCACGTCACGCTGGATATTCCGAAAGCGGGCGCGGAGGCGGCCATCGAATTCTATATCGACAGGCTACGCTTCCGCCCCATCGACCGGGTGCTCGACACCGGCACTTTCATGCAGTGCGAAGGTGACGTGGAGCATCACAACCTGTTCCTCTGCTTTCGGCCGGACAAGGTCGGCTTCAATCACATCGCGCTGGAAGTGCGGGATTTCGACGAGGTGATGGAGGGCGGCAACTACATGATCGAACAAGGCTGGAAGGAATCCCGCGTGGTCGGCCGCCATACGCTGGGATCGAACGTCTATCGATTCATCCATTGTCCGGCGGGCGGACGCATCGAGTTTGCCGCCGACATGGATCGCATGAACAAATCGTTCGAAACTCGCACCTGGCCCAAGAACCCCGGCCACCACATCTGGTCGCTGAAATCGTAGATCAAGTGTCAGGACGTACGATGGTGTCGGCATTGCAGGCGCGCGGCAGTTTCGTTGCGACCGTTCTTGTGCTCGCGTTTGGAATACTGAGTGCAACCGATCGTCATGCTGTTGCGCAACCGGCATTTCCGGAGCGGACGGTCCGATTCATCGTGCCAAGCCCGCCGGGCACCATGATCGATTTGCTGCCCCGCATGCTCGGCGAGCAACTCTCGGTGCGGTGGGGTCGCCCTGTCATTGTCGAAAATCGCTCTGGAGCGGCGCATAACATCGGGGCCGAAATGGTGGCCCGGGCCGACCCCGACGGCCATGTCTTGCTGGTCACACCGCCGGCACCAATCGTTCTCGCGTCCTGGCTCGCCCCCAGGGAGAACTCGCAAGCGGCGAGCCTCGTACCCGTGACCGTGTTGATCACGTTCCCCCAGGTTCTGATTGTTAATCCAAAGGTTCCGGTCAAGACGTTCGGCGAGTGGATAGCCTATGCCGAGGCGAACCCGGAACGCATGAGCTACGGTTCGCCTGGAGCTGGAACCACGGCGCACCTCGCCCAAGAGGAGTGTTTCGAGCGTTAGGCATAAGGTTGGTCCATGTGCCCTATCCGGGCATGGGGCCAGCCATGAATGATCTGGTTGCAGGCCATATCGAGACGATGTTCGCAGCCGTTGGCACGGCCCTGCCGCTCATCGAGGAAGGAAAGGTGCGAGCGATAGCGCTGACGGGAGGCGAACGACTCGCGCGCCTTCCGGGCATCCCCGTCGTCGCCGAGACGATTCCAGCGTTCAATCATCTCGAGTGGTTCGGCATCCTGGCCCCGCCGCACACTCCGCCGGCTACCGTGACGGTCCTTTGGCACGCGATTTCGAAGGCGCTCCGTGCTCCAGACGTGCAGGAGCGGCTGCGCCAATCCATGCTGACGCCGGTCGGAAGCTCGCCCGCCGAAGCGACAGCCTTTCTGGAAGACGAACGGCAGCGCTGGCGCGCGATCGTTGAAGCGCGAAGCAATCCCGCAACGACTAGCAAGCCGTAAGGCGTTGCTGCCGGAATTCAGGAGCTGTCCTCGTACAGAGAAAACATCCATGCAGAAAGCTCTGAAAATCTCGGTTGTGCTCCTTACGCATCTCCTGGTGTTACAGAATGCGCAAGCGTTCCCGGATCGGCCGATCAAACTCATCGTGGCGTCGCCCGCCGGCTCGCCTCCGGACGTGATGGCGCGCCTGCTAACGGACAAGATGGCAGATATCCTCGGACAGCCAGTGATTGTGGATAATCGTGCTGGAGCGGGCGGCACGATCGGAGCAAAATCGGTCATTGCCGCAGAGCCGGACGGCTACACATTGATGCTCGGAAGCACGAGCACGCTCTTGATTGCACCGTCGAGCTACAAGAACGCCGGGTACAATGCGGCATCGTTTTCGCCGATTTCCCGAGTCGCGGATAGCAGCGAGGTTCTCTCCGTGCATCCGTCGGTCCCGGCCAAATCGGTCGCCGAGTTGCTCGCTTTCGCGAAGTCACACCCCAATGCGCTGAACTTCGCCTCGGCGGGGAACGGGACGCTTCCTCACATCGAAAGCGAACTCCTGAAGGCGCAGGCGAACATAGAGATGAACCACGTCCCCTATCGTGGCGGCGGCAACGCGCTGACCGGCCTAGTGGCGGGACAGATCCAGGTCATGTTCTCCACTGTGACCCAAATGCTGCCGTATATCCGGGAAGGTCGCCTGCGGGGCTTGGCCATTTCGAGCGCAACCCGCAGCAAGCTTGCGCCGGACATTCCCACCATGGTCGAGAGCGGGTTTCCTCAGTTCATCACGACGTCCATCACAACGGTCGTCGCTCCGCCGAACACCCCGATCGAGATCAGGCGACAATTGTCCAAAGCGGTGGCCGGCGCGCTGGCTTCCGAGGATGTGCAACGATCATTGGAGAGACTGGGTGGCGAGGCGCGGCCGTCGTCGCCCGAAGAACTCGCCGATTTCCTGGCAAAGGAACAAAGGCATTGGGCTGACATCATCGCGGCCACGCGAATATCGATTGAATGAAGGCAAATGTGCAGCAGCCGTTTTGACTGTGCGGCCGACTCTGCTCACAGTTGCGCTGTTACTTCCTGCGATTTGACTATTGGCTGGAGGTAAATCATGTGGCTTCCGCGGAATACGCACTTACTCCTCGCGGCATTTATCGCCCTGTGCAGCGCTGCCGCGGCGCAGCAGAACACAGTACCGACACATGGACCGACGCAGATCGATTCCGACGACCAGCGAATTGGAGATCTCGTGCTCGCGAGTCGGATTCTCGTCCAAGAAGGCGTGCTCGACAGCTTCGGCCACGTTACGGTTCGTTCGCTTAAGAATCCGAACCACTATTTCATGCCCAGGGCCATGCCTCCCGGGCTGGTGACTGCGGGGGACATTGTCGAGCTCGATATCAACAGCGTGCCGACCGATCCGAACGCGCCGCGGACAAATGGCGAGCGGTTTATCCATGGAGAAATCTATCGTGTGCGCCCTGATGTCCAGGCTGTCGTGCATAGAACCTATCTCAAAATTGCGGACTGCTGTCGATCCGATATAAATGTCGGATGATTCGGCTCACGGACGAGCAGTGGGAACGCATCCGGGATCACTTTCCGGAGGAGAATATTGCCGATGGACGTCCTGGGCGCAAACCGACTCCGACGCGTTGTGTGCTTGAAGCGGTC
>Ga0070699_100001030_pt1 | contig 25897 bp, 30 predicted proteins | sample KBSK1503metaG_FD_65473 | JGI IMG/M metagenome (GOLD analysis project Ga0070699, IMG submission 65473) | Corn, switchgrass and miscanthus rhizosphere microbial communities from Kellogg Biological Station, Michigan, USA - KBS K1-50-3 metaG | ecosystem: Host-associated > Plants > Roots >...
GAAATCACGTTTTTTTGTTTATGCATGCTTATTTTCAAATGTGGTTGCAAGATAAACGCCTAACTAGGAGTTATACCGCCGCCGTATAACGGATTATAGACGGCAACCGTATAATACCCGTATTGGCGTATTATACGGCGAAAGATTAAAACCGAATCCAAAATTGCCTAAACTCATGTCGATTCTGACCTCCCTTGTTCGACGTATTAATAGAGCGAAATATTCCCGAACAACGTAAGGCGCTGTGAGGCCCGCTCAAATCTCGAACAAACAGGAGCAAGAATGACAAACTTAACTTCCACAAATGGCGCGACACTGACAAAAAGGCTGTTGACCTTTGGTATTGTCGCCGGGCCGCTATATATTCTCCTCGGACTGCTTCAAATGGCCATCCGCCCCGGTTTCGATATCACCCGACACTCGCTCAGCCTGCTGGCCAATGGCGACCTGGGCTGGATTCAGACTCTCAACTTCCTCATCACCGGAATCCTGCTGCTGGCTGGTGCGGTCGGCCTAAAGCGCACGTTACAAACGGGACGCGGTAGCCGGTGGGCCCCACGTATGCTGGGTCTCTACGGTCTGGGTCTGATCGGTGCCAGTATCTTCAGCGCTGACCCTGCCCTGGGCTTCCCTCCTGGAACTCCGTTGGAGAACAATCCTATCAGTGGGTATGGTTTAATGCACTTCGTCACCGGAACCATCGGCTTTATCGGGTTTATTGCTGCCTGCTTCATATTCGCCCGCCGTTTCAAATCTCTCCAGAAACCGGGTTGGGCATGGTACTCGCTGATCACCGGTATACTCTTCCTGGCGGCCTTTGTCGGTATCGCTTCAGGCTCCAAAGGCCCTGTCAGCGTCGTCTTTGCCCTCGCAGTCGTGCTTGGCTTTACCTGGACCTCGCTGTTGCTCTCCCATCTTAAGGCAGGGCTTACCCAAGGAGTATAAATAGACCTCGTGCATAAGTCTGTAACGCAAAGGCTCAACCCAATTCTGTGCCACGAATTTACCCTTGGGGTACGGTGTCACGAATTCATACGGATTTTTCTCAAATACATCAGTGAAAATCCGTGGCATCGGTGGCTAAAACACTTTCGCAAGAGGTCTAACATAGATACACGAAAACCAGAGACTGCATCCCAATCGAATTTTACCGTCTGAAAAAATTTCAGAATACAAGGAGAACTAAAAAATGAGATACATGATGATGACCAAAAACGACCCGAACCACCCGATCTCCCTTCCCAGCCCTGAAATGTACGCCGCCATGGACAAGCTGATTCAAGAGATGACCAAAGCGGGCGTCCTGCTCGCCACCGGCGGCCTCGGGCCCAACCCCACGCAAGTCATCTCCTCTGGTGGCAAAGTCACCATCACCGATGGTCCGTTTGCTGAGGCCAAAGAGGCGGTGGTCGGCTTTGCGCTGGTCGAAGCCAAATCGAAGGAGGAAGCAATCGAATTCTCGCGCCGCTTCTGGCAGGTCGCGGGTGATGGGGCAGGTGAGATCTACGAAGTGTTTGGTGGCTAATCTCTCACATGACGCTGCCCGATATCCATCGCACGATTGACGCAGTCTGGCGGATCGAATCCGCCAGGCTGATCGCGTCCCTCACGCGCCTCGTTCGTGATGTGGGCCTGGCCGAAGATCTCGCGCAGGGCGCGCTCGTCGCGGCCCTCGAGCAATGGCCTCAATCCGGCATTCCCGATAAGCCCGGTGCCTGGCTCATGGCGACCGCCAAACATCATGCCATCGACCAGATTCGCCGCAACGTCCGCCTTGAACGCAAGACCGAGGAAATGGGACGCGACCTTGAACTTGAACAGCCATTAGGCGTTCCCGAAGACGCGTACGCGGATTTGGATGAGGACATGGGCGACGACCTCCTGCGACTCATCTTCATCTCCTGTCATCCAATCCTATCAAAGGACGCTCGCCTCGCTCTCACCCTGCGCCTGCTCGGTGGCCTGACAACCGACGAGATCGCCCGAGCCTTTCTCGTCCCCGAGCCGACGATTGCCCAGCGCATTGTCCGTGCCAAACGGACTCTCTCCGAAGCCCACGTCCCATTTGAAGTGCCAACCGGAACCGACCGCGCCGCGAGGCTTTCATCCGTACTGGAAGTCATCTACCTGATTTTCAACGAAGGCTACTCAGCCACCTCTGGCGATGACTGGATCCGCCCTGCGTTATGCGAAGATGCTTTACGTTTGGGGCGGGTCCTTGCTGAATTGATTCCGAATGAGCCTGAGGTGCACGGACTCGTTGCACTGATGGAAATCCAAGCCTCCCGTCTCCGCGCACGGACAGGACCTGCGGGCGAACCGATTCCACTCCTCGAACAAAATCGCGGACGCTGGGATCAACTCCTCATCCAGCGTGGATTCGCCGCGCTTCTTCGGGCAGAAGCAGTGGGCGGGGCGTTGGGTCCGTATCGTCTACAAGCTGCCATCGCCGCGTGTCACGCACAGGCGCGCAATCCAGAAGATACCCATTGGGAACGTATCGCGGCGCTCTATGACGCACTTGCCCAACTGACACCCTCTCCCATCGTGGAGTTGAATCGCGCTGTTGCAGTGGGCATGGCTTTTGGTCCCGCCGCTGGACTCGAAATTGTGGATACGTTAACATCAGAGCCATCGCTCAAGTCATATCATCTGCTCCCAAGTGTCCGGGGTGACTTGTTGGCAAAACTCGGTCGATTCACTGAAGCGTGTGAAGAGTTCAAACACGCGGCTGAACTCACCCGCAATGCCCGTGAACGCGAGTTGCTGCTCGAGCGCGCGACTGCAATGACAAAAGGAGGTTCCCTGTGAAAAAAGCGAAGGCTGTGGATGGTACCGAAGAAGTCAACGAATTCATGGATGAACTGAATCATCCGCTCAAAGCCGAAGTGCAGATGATTCGAGCGATCATCAAGAACGTGAACAAGGATATTACTGAGCAAATCAAATGGAAGGCGCCCTCCTTTAGTTACAACGGAGAATATCTTGTCACCTTCAACCTGCGTACAACGGAACATATCCACCTTGTATTTCATAACCCCATGATCGCGAAGGTGCAAAGCAAACTATTAGAGGGAGATTATAAAGACCGCCGTATGGCGTATTTCACGGATACAAGTGATATAAAAGCGAAGAAGTCCATCCTTGAAAAAGCATTGAAAGATTTGATCAAGTTGCAAAATACATGAAAGGAAAATCTTATGAAAAAGACAGACTCAAAAGATACTTTGACTCCCTCCCAACACATAGACAAAGCGATCAAAGACCTGCCTGATTGGCGCGGCAAATTGATTGGCCGCTTACGCAAACTGATTCACGATGCCTCGCCGGAACTCACCGAAGACTGGAAATGGGATACCCCGGTCTTTGCCCACAAAGGGAATGTGGTCGCCGCGGGTGTTTTCAAAGACCACGTGAAACTGAACTTCTTCAAAGGCGCGTCTTTGGATGACCCGAAAGGCTTGTTCAATTCCGGATTGGAAGCCAAAGCCAGCCGCAGCATTGATTTTGCTGAAGGCGATACGATTGACGAAGTTGCCCTGAAGGAACTCATCCGCACGGCTGTGGCGCTGAATAATTCTGGTAGTAAGAAATAACACGACCATGTCACTCTGAGGGAGCGTTTTTTGCGACCGACACTTGCACCTAGCGCAAGTGCAGGTGAGAGTCTCTGACTGTTGGTGGTAGAGACCCTTCGCCGCAAAGCGGCTCAGGGTGACATAGAGTTTTGAGCTTAATTAATCTATAATGAAAATATGGACAATCCCAAATCCGTAGATGTCGGTAGCGTCTGGTGGTTCTGGTTCACAACCAACGCCTTTGCGGTGGATAAGCGATTGCGCCGCATTATGCGCGCGCTCCCGCACGATCCACGTTGCAAATTTTGTAATACGCCCTTTCAGGGATTGGGTGGGATGGTGGCCCGGGTACTGTTTGGTAAACAGCGCTCGAGTATGAATCCGCGCTACTGCAACTTGTGCGAGATTGCATCGAAGGAATTCCCAGGGGGAGCCGAGGTTCCCATGTCCATGCTATTCATCGATATCCGCGGCTCCACAGCAACCTCGGAAAAGATGAGCCCCACTGAATTCAGTCAGTTGATCAATCGCTTTTATGCTGCAGCAACGAAGGTCATCATCGAAGAGGATGGGTTGGTGGAAAAACTGGCCGGGGATGAAGTGGCAGCTTTTTGGGGTGCGGGATTTGCCGGTCCAGAGTATGTAAAGCGGACGGTCAACGTCGCCCAAAAATTAATCCGCGTGATGGAGAAGCAGAAGATTCCCGTGGGCATCGGCGTCCATTCTGGAATCGCTTATTTCGGGTCCATGGGAACTGCTGAGGGGATGACAGATATCTCTGCCAAGGGAGAGGAGGTCAACACCGCGGCACGGCTGGCATCGAAGGCAGGCGTGGGCGAGATCATCGTCAGCGAACAGACCATAAAGATGGCAGGTATTGACAGTAGCAATTTGGAATCTCGCAGCCTGGAGCTGAAAGGGATCAGTGAACTGGTTTCGGTGCGCGTGCTGCGTGGCTCTTAATCCAATTTATTAAATGACCCACTTGCAAAGTGATTTTAGCCACGGATTTACCCTTTGGGCACGATGTCACTGATTTTCACCGATTCGTTTTGAAAAATTGTGTCAATTTGTGAAATCCATGGCTGAAGAGAATGAAGAATTCTTTTAACGGTAAGGAGACATCTGATGGGAAAAGTTATCGCAGGTACGACCATGTCATTAGATGGATTTATCAATGACCGAAACGGCAGTGTGGGGAGTTTATATCCTGATCTCGCCGCATTAGGGGAAACGGAGATGCTGCAGGAAAGCATAAAAAATACAGGGGCAGTTATTATGGGACGCCGTGCCTACGATATGGCGAACGGCGATTTGACAGGGTACGAATACCAAGTGCCTATCTTTGTATTGACCCATCGAGTTCCGAGTCAGGTGCCAAAAGGGCAGAACCAAAATTTGAAAGTTATCTTTGTTATGGATGGCATTGAAAGCGCCGTTGAACAAGCTAAAGTTGCTGCGGGCGACAAGGAAGTTCAGGTCGTTGGCGGAGCCGACACGGCTCAACAACTGCTTAGGGCCGGGCTGGTAGATGAAATCCAAATTGGCATTATGCCTGTTCTGCTCGGTAAAGGTCTGCGATTCTTTGAGCATTTGGAGAACGAACAAATTGAACTTGAAAAAATGGATATCATGGAGTCTGCTGAAAGAACCGATCTTCGATTTCGCGTTGTGAAATAAAGAGAATATATGAACTATCTGATTCTTAACCGCGATGATTTACCGCGCGACGGGCAAACTTATGAATTCGAAGGTGTTAACTATCAAGATACGGAGGTCTCGTTTATTTGGGTGGATATGCCGCCGGGAGGTTTTGTCCGTTTGCATAAACATCCCTATAAAGAGATTTTTATTATTCAGGAAGGCGTGGGTACTTTCACAGTTGGGTCAGAAACTTTGGAGGCCCACGCCGGGCAAGTTATTATTGTCCCGGCTGAGGTGCCTCACAAGTTTACCAATTTAAGCAATAAGCCCTTGAAACAGGTGGATATTCACGTTAACAAAGAATTCATTACCGATTGGCTGGAGGAATAAACCATTCTTCCCTTTGGCTTCTAAACTTATACACAGATTTCTACTGCTTGAGATAGGTATAATATTCTGTAGATTATGAAGTTCAACTTTGATACGCGTTCTTCCGATTTACCATTGGTCGAATCGATCTGGCGTACTGAGACTTTGAGCCATGGCGCCTCATTTATTTCCAACGCGGTGAGCCATTGGGAGATGGTGATCACAAAACAAATGGGGAAACTTACGCTGAGCATCCGTGGCCCTGAGACAAAAGCCTCGCCTGCACCCATCCCAGACGGTCATGTGGAATATTTAGGAATCGTCTTCAAACACGGTGTGTTCATGCCGCACCTGCCCAAACAAGAATTGGTCGACGATGCGTTACATTTGCCGGAAGCCTCCAAAAATTCCTTCCAACTGCAAACCGGGTCATGGCAGTTTCCAACTTTTGAAAATGCCGATACGTTTGTCAGCCGGTTGCTGCGTGAGGGTCTGCTGGCGCAGGATCAAGTAGTGGAGGATGTATTACGCGGTCGAACACAGGATTTGTCACTGCGTTCCCTTCAACGTCGTTTCCTGTATGTCACTGGCATGACATACAAAATGATCCAACAGATCGAACGCGCCCGTCAGGCATTGACCCTGCTGCAGAATGGCGTGCCAATTCCTGAAACGGCTTATCAAGCGGGGTATTTTGATCAGCCCCATCTAACCCGTTCGATGAAATTATTTATCGGGCAGACTCCCAATGAAATTGCTAATCAGTCTAAATGAAATTTGAGTCGTGTAGAATCGCCTGGGTTAAACAGACGATTCTATTTATTAATAAGGATGGTATCTACGATGATCACATTGAGTCCCACCACTTTGGAAGGTCGCGGTATTCGACTCGAACCTCTGCTCCCTGAACACGAAGATGGATTAAGTGCCGCGGCCTCTGACGGTCAGCTCTGGAATCTTTGGTACACATTTATTCCCAGGCCGGAGGAAACAAAAGACTACATTGCTGATGCGCTGGCCGGGCAACAAGCTGGGCATATGTTGCCGTGGGCGGTCCGTGAGTTAACCACGGGAAAGATCGTTGGCAGTACGCGCTACCATGATATTGTGCCCACTATTGATCGCGTGGAGATTGGTTATACCTGGTATGCCGCCAGCTGGCAGCGGAGTCATGTCAACACTACCTGCAAATTGTTATTGCTGACCCACGCCTTTGAAACTATTGGATGCAAAGTCGTTGGCCTGCGGACAGACAACTTCAACTTTGCTTCGCAACGCGCCATCGAAGCTTTGGGCGCCAAAAAAGATGGAGTTATCCGCCATCATCGTATCCGCCGCGATGGAACAGTCCGCGATAGTGTGATGTATAGCATTCTCAGTAGTGAGTGGCCTGATGTGAAGAAGCATCTCGAATTTCGATTAGCGCGTCACACCACTGCCTGATTGCCTAAATCAACTTACCCAGCAAGTGTCGTTTTTTTACAAGACAATCTTTTTGTACGGGGGTATTATGCAGACACTTCACTAATACAAAAGGAGTTTAATTATGAGAATAGTCGTAACCGAGTTCATGACCCTGGACGGCGTGATGGAAGCGCCGAACGAATGGTCATTCCTTTATTGGACAGACGAAATCGCAAAATTCAAGCTGGATGAATTGATGACCACGGATGTGCAGTTATTGGGGCGCGTCACCTACGAAGGATTTGCATCTGCCTGGCCCGAGCGTACCGATGAAGCTGGGTTTGCAGATCGAATGAACAGCATGCCGAAATACGTGGTTTCCAAAACCTTGAAAAATGCAGACTGGAACAACTCCACGATCATCAACAAGAATGTTGCGGAGGAAATCTCAAAGCTGAAGGAACAAACTGGCAGCGATATTTTGGTGGCAGGCAGCGCGACGCTGGTCCGCTTTTTGATGGAGAATGATCTGGTGGATGAATTCCGCCTGTTGACCTACCCAATCGTAGTGGGAAAGGGCAAACGCCTCTTTTCCGACGGGCAAGCTGCTTCTCTTAAACTGATCGATACCAAAACGTATGACTCAGGCGTGACCCTGCTCCGCTATGAGCCCGATAGAAAATAAAAGGAGACTTAACATGAGAAAAATAATTGTTCATGAATTTATTTCCCTGGATGGCGTGATCCAAGCCCCGGGTGGCGTGGATGAAGATACAGAGGGCGGCTTTGCCCACGGCGGTTGGACACAGCCCTACTGGCATGATGAGATTGGCGCTCACTTCGGCCAGATCTTCGCGGATGCTGACACGTTATTGCTCGGACGAAAAACGTGGGAAGGCCATGGTGCCGCGTTTGAACCCAACCCTGCGGAAGATCCGTTTGCCGGGTTCAAGAAATATGTGGTTTCCAATTCGCTGAAATCGGCAGATGCCTGGCGGAATTCAACTCTCATCAGCGGAGATGCCATCGAGGAAATTCGCAAGTTGACGAGCCAGCCCGGCAAAAACATCATTATGGATGGGAGCAGTGTTCTGATAAATACCTTGATCGAGAATGACCTGGTGGATGAATTAGCGCTGCATGTATACCCGCTGGTGTTGGGTGGCGGCAAGCGCTTGTTCCCGAACGGGAAACGCGTCAACCTCAAACTGATCGAATCGGCGGCTCTTCCTACGGGTGTGCTATATCAGCGCTACGAGCCTGTCAGGGAATAAATTGATTTGATTGTTGGTATTACAAATTGGCTCAACAAACAAATAATATGTTTTCTGGGGCGACTCAAAGTCGCCCCTTTTCCTTTGATGGGGGATATCCAGTTCTTGAATTGCCCATTTCCACCTCTTGACAAATTAGAACACTCATTCTAAAATATGACTATTGACATATTCCTATATGGGAATATAATAGCAGTCATGGCACGCACCCCTACGACGCACGATCCCTTCAACGCTGTGGCTGAACCGAAGCGACGTCAAGTCCTTGAGACCCTTGGCATCAAAGAATTATCGGTCAATCAACTCGTTGAATTGCTTGGCTGGACCCAGCCGATGGTGTCGAAACACTTGGGGGTGTTAAAGCAGGTTGGGCTGGTGAGCGAGAGGCGTGTTGGACGTCAGCGTATGTATCGGGTCAATGCCGAACGTCTGAGGCCTATCTATGAGTGGGTCGCACCGTTCGAACGGATCTGGAACGAGCGCTTTGACCGTCTCGATGAAGTTTTACAGGAAATGCAAAAGAAGGAAAAAAATAACCATGAATGAACAACCTAAACCCAACCCTGACCTCAAAAGTCTGGATCGATTGATTGGCACCTGGAAACAATCCGGCGAATTGGCCGGGGAAACTACCTTTGAATGGGCGGAAGGCGGATTCTTCCTCATTCAACGTGTCGATTTTGTGCATGGTGAGAATAAGATCAAAGGCATCGAAATTATCGGGCATGAGTTTACATTTGGGGCCGAACCCAGCCAGGATATAAAATCACGTTTCTATAGTTATCTCGATGGCATGACGCTTGATTATGTCTATGAAATCGAAGGCGATACGCTGACCATTTGGGGTGGAGAAAGAGGCTCGCCTGCCTATTACAAGGGTCAGTTTAGCAAAGATGGCAATACGCTCACTGGCGGCTGGGTGTATCCGGGCGGCGGTGGCTATGAAGCCATTTCAACCAGAATCAAATGAAAGGATGAACAATGTCAAAAAATAAAACAACAATTACAGCCGAGCCTGAGAAACAGGAACTTTTTATCATAAGAGAATTCGATGCGCCGCGTGAACTGGTTTTCAAAGCGCATACCGATCCGAATCTCTACGTCCAATGGCTTGGGCCGCGTGGCTATGAAATGACACTGGATACCTTTGAGCCTGTGAGTGGCGGCAAATACCACTACACCCACAAGGACAAGGATGGGAACGAGTTTGGCTTTCATGGTGTGTTCCATACCATGACCGAAGAGTTGATGATTCAAACCTTTGAATTTGAGGGCCTCCCCGAAAGTGGACACGTGACCCTCGACACCATGCGACTCGAAAAACTGCCGGGGAATCGGACGCGGGTCACGATTCAATCTGTCTATCAATCTGTCTCTGATCGAGATGGCATGGTCCAATCTGGAATGGAGCACGGCATTAATGACGGCTATGAGCGGCTCGATGAACTTCTTGCGAAAATGTAGCAAAGGAGGACTCATATGAAAACAGTCACTTCAAAAGATGGGACGACTATTGCCTTCGATCAATCTGGCAAAGGACCAGTGGTCATCCTTGTCGATGGGGCATTGCAATACCGGGCATTTGACCAGGGGATGGCGCCACTGGCTGACCTTCTCGCCCAACACTTCACTGTAATTCACTATGATCGTCGAGGGCGCGGCGACAGCACGGATATGCAGCCATACGAGCTGAAACGAGAAATCGAAGACATTGAGGCCCTCATCGACGAAGCTGGTGGATCAGCATTCTTATATGGCATTTCTTCCGGCGCGGCGCTTGCCTTTGAGGTAGCGCTTGCACTCAATGGCAAGGTGAAGAAACTCGCGATGTATGAGGCACCCTATAATGATGACAATGATGCCCGGAAGGCATGGATGGAATACAGACGTAAACTGAAGGAACTGGTTGCGGTGGATCGCCGAGGCGATGCAGTCGGTCTTTTCATGATGTTGGTGGGAATGCCCCCCGACCATCTCGAAGGGATGCACCAGGATCCCATGTGGCCGCTGTTTGAAGCGGTGGGGCTCACTCTTTTGTACGATGCTGTCGCGCTGGGTGAGGATGGTTCAATACCTGCCAGACGGGCAGCGAAAGTTGCTGTACCCACCCTTGTCATGGATGGTGGCGGGAGCGAATGGTCTTTTATGCACGATACAGCCGTGGCGCTTGCAAATGTCATTCCCAATGCACAGCATCGCACGCTGGAAGGGCAGACGCATGAGGTCGACTCAAAGGCACTGGCGCCCGTGTTGATCGAGTTCTTCAAAGCTTAACGTGACACCGAACCGAAAAATTTATCAGAAGGATTCTCGCGTGAGTACCATAAGAGGTATGCAACAATGACGACTCAGAATAAAGCTAGCAGTGTTCGTAGTGTTATTGGAAACATTTCCTTGTCACTAGATGGAAGGGTGCATGGCCCGGGCGGCGAGTACGATATGGGGTGGATCGTCCCGCACGCTATCACTGACATGTCGCGAGATTACATGATCAGCGTCACGAGTCCCGCCACCACGGTACTCTTGGGCAAAAAGAACTACCTGGGGTTTAGCCAGTATTGGCCGAGAGTCGCCGATGACGAGTCGGCTGACTCGCGCGACCGTGCTTTCTCCAAATGGCTCAATGCCGTCGAGAAGATCGTATTCTCCTCCACTCTCGGCGAGGCTACCTGGCAGAACTCCCACATTGTTAATGCCGATCCTGTCATCGTCGTTGAAGACTTGCGGCAACAGAAGGGTGGCAACATTATCGTGCTCGCCAGCGGCAGTGTCATCAAGCGTTTGCTCCAGGCAGATGCCCTGGATTGCCTGAGCATCACCTTATGCCCCGAGGTAGCTGGCAGTGGTGCTCGCCTGTTTGAGGATGGTCTGCCTCGGTCATCCTGGACTCTGCGCCAAAGCGCAGTTACAGAAAGTGGTGCCTTGTGCCTGCTCTATGACCGAGTCCGTGAGGTGAAATAACTATTGCGGCTCCCGAATGGAATTGTTCTGTTGGTGCGACCAAATACAGAATATTTCGTAACGCGAGCCTGAAAGGAGAAATTCATGGGAAAAGTTACCTTTAATATGACAATGTCTTTGGATGGATTTGTTGCTGGCCCAAATGACAACCCTGAGAACGGCTTGGGCGATGGGGGTGAGGGTCTCTTCACTTGGTATTTCAGTGGCGATACAGAAGTTTTTATGTCTGAAGGGGTACCGCCACTCAAGGTGTCAAAACAAAGTGCTGAGATTATGAAAGAAGCATTCAGCGTTATTGGAGCAGGGATCTGGGGACGCCGAACATTTGATATCGCTCATGCATGGGGAGGACACCCGCCTGGCTCACCAGCGTTCATTGTGACTCACCACGTTCCGCAGGAATGGGTGAAAGAAGGATCGCCATTCATCTTTGTGACTGATGGAGTCGAAAGCGCAGTTCATCAGGCCAAGGAAGCAGCCGGCGATAAGGATGTTGTGATCTGCACTCCCAGCATCTTACAGCAGGCACTTAAAGCAGGTTTGGTTGATGAAATCCATGTGGATGTTGCACCTTTGCTGATCGGCGGTGGGGTGAGTTTGTTCGATCATCTTGGCACAGGTCCGATCAATTTGGAATGCATACAAGTAATCAATGCACCCAATGTTACACATCTCGGATTTCGAGTTGTGAAGTAAATTGAATTAGCTGTAAGACAATTAGGAGAAAACAAAATGAACAAGATTACCCCGTTTTTATGGTTCGATACGCAGGCTGAAGAAGCAATGAATTATTACATTGACACGTTCAACGGCGCGCCGTATAAAAAACAAGAGTCCAAAATCGTTAGCATCACCCGCTACGAAAAGGGCATGGATGCACCCGGTGCAGATGTGCTGGAAGGCAAGGTCATCACTGGCGTTTTTGAGCTGGCAGGTCAACGCTTTATGGCTCTCGATGGCGGTCCAGTCTTCAAATTCAACGAATCAACTTCGTTCTATGTTGAATGTGAAGACCAAAAAGAGGTGGATTACTTCTGGAATAAGTTGTCCGCCATTCTCGAATCTGAACAGTGCGGCTGGTGCAAGGACAAGTTCGGGTTATCGTGGCAGATCATCCCGAAACAGTTAGGCGAATTGATGGGCGACACTGATCCAGTCAAGTCCAAACGAGTTGTCAATGCCATGCTTCAGATGCATAAGATCATCGTCGCGGACTTGCAAAAGGCCTACGACGGAAATTAATCCGCCCATGAAAACGCGCGATCTCAAAGTCACTTGCATCTTTGACGCACCCGTTGAATTGGTGTGGAAAGCCTGGACCGACCCTGAATACGTGATGAAGTGGTGGGGACCGGAATATTTCACCTCACCCAGCGCCAAAATCGATTTACGAGTTGGTGGCACGTCTCTGGTTTGCATGCGTGCGCCAAAGAAATTCGGTGGCATGGACATGTATAGTACCTGGGTCTATCAAGAGATCCTGCCCATGGAACGGATCGAGTTCATCCAAAACCTGTCGGATGAGAATGGGAATCTCCTCAATCCGCTCACATTGGGCTTGCCGCCGGAATTTCCACGCGATACACGTACAGTTGTCACTTTCAAAGACTTGGGCAATGGCAAAACCGAAATGACCGTCACAGAATATAACCTGCCCACCGCCGATACAGAAATAGGCAAGAACGCCGAGCTTGGATTGAATCAGAGTCTCGACAAAATGGCTCTGGCTCTCGTAAAATGAAACAGCTATAAGCTGGCTGAATGCGATTGATAATCTTGGAATTCAGCCAGCTTTCATGAAGTAGATAAAACTTTTAAAAGCTTGAGGACAAGATGCCAACCAAAACTGCGCCAAAGCCTGCAAACAAAGCCTTGACCGCGAAGCAATTTGTTGAACAACTAAGAGCGCTCAGTTCAAAACAAGCGGCAAAGGCTCACGCACATCTTGCAGCGGATAAAGCCGATGAGATTATTGGCGTCAAGATGGGCCAAATCTTCGCACTGGCCAAAGAGTTCATGGATATGCCTTTGGATGAAGTGGAAAAATTGCTTGATAGTCCAATTCACGAAGTACGCGTGGGTGCGGTTAGTATCATGGATTTTCAGGCTCGCAGCAAAAAGACATTGCCTGAACGCAGAAAAGAATTATTTGACCTGTATATGCGGCGTCACGACCGAATCGACACCTGGGATTTGGTGGACCGCAGTGCGATTTGGGTTGTCGGCAGTTACTTGTTTGATAAGCCACGCAAAGTTTTATATAAATTAGCAAAGTCTAAAATGATGGCAGAGCGACGCACCGCTATTGTCACTACACTTTATTTCATCGGCAAAGGCGATGTGGATGACGCCTTCAAGCTGGCCGAAATCCTGCTTCACGATAAAGAGGATTTAATTCACAAAGGGAATGGCTGGGCATTACGTTTTGCCGGTGATAAGGATCGCAAAAAACTTCTGGATTTCCTGGATAAACATGCCGCCACGATGCCGCGTGTTACCTTACGTTATGCCACAGAACACTTTGATAAAAAGCAGCGGGATCATTATTTGCAAATGAAGAGCAGGTAATTAATTACCTTATGGAGGGTCGAACGTGGGCTCAAAAGATTTCAATGACAATAAAGAAGTAATCACTTCAGATACTTCCCATAGTTCCACCGCCGAGGATATAGCGCTGTTAAACGGAGAACCATTCAGCATCAAAAGTCATTGGATCTATAAAGCTGTCGGCTGGCTGGGGATTTGTTATAGTGTTGGTCAAATTATTTGGGCACTGCGGGTTGGAGTCTTCGATGAAATATTTGATGACTTCTTTGTTGGGATGTTCACCCTGAATATTTTCTTGTTAATTTTCGATTACCATTGTCCGGGCTTTCGGACGGTACCAGATCAATTGGGATGAAATTCAAAAGATTGTGTTCGATAGAAGACTGCAAAAAGTGGTCTTTTATGGACAAGACAAATGGCTGGTAATGCCAAGAATCGTTCCGAACGTTTTAGGTCGCCGGTATGGTGTGGCCGAGTATGTGAATGCCCAAGTGCGCGCCAGGAAATATCGGGTGGAATTTTCGGATAAACCCCCGAATCGTTCGAAAAATGTGATGATCAGTATTCTGTGAATATTGATGCTATGACTTTTTCCCAAATATTTCATGGACTGAACCTGCAAATGATTCAGGGGATGGCAAGCCGTTAATTTCCGCGCGGTGGATCAGCCAAGCATGGTTGACCTCTGCGGGGAAGAACTGAATTGGTCTCCCCATAGCTTTGCCAGCCAACAGTTCATCGCGGGTAATATCATTGCCGCCAATCGCTACCAAAACATCGCTGCACGTGACCATCGCCTTTGAAGTAGGCGAGAGCTCTTCTGAGTTGGGTAACTTTCCGCCCCATTGCTTGTCTTCAATAAAACAGACATGGTCTACTGCCGGGCTGATTTCCTCGGGATAGTTAAGCGCTTCGGTAGAAACGATTCCCGCGGTTGTAAACCCTATGGACTTTGCGACTGGGTATATAGCACCCACCCCGCCTTGGGTTGCACCGATGGTGATCAATGTTTTCGCGGGCGAATATTGTGAAAGCACACCGCGAGCTAACTTAAGCATACCCACCTCGTCTTCATAACTGGCAGAATACCCGAAGAAGGTTAATACCATTTTCCTTTGATGGGCGAAAAAAGCCGGGGCCTCGGCTGGCGTCATTCTCCACCCAACAATGTGCTGATTTCCCTGCCATTGAAGCTTGAGTCTACCCATGAATTTTTGAAATTTGCTCAATGACTTCTCCCTTCTCTATTCTTTCGAAGACTGCCTGAATCATTATTAGTCGTTTCTCGGCATCATTCAGTTGACCAACATGCATGATCTTCGCTAGCAGCGCTTTACCCATCACCAGTTTTTGGATAGTCTGGACCGGGCGCGGACCGGCTGACTCTTCCTTTAGGCTGGTGACATCGTCCCATTTGAGGACATCGAAACCAGCCGCTTCGATCATAGCCTGCATCAAAGTAATGGAAATCCTTGGCTACGGATTTACTCTTCGGGTACAATGTCACGAATTCGTATGGATTTTTTAAATAAATCGGTGAAAATCCGTGAAATCTGTGGCTAAAAAACACTTTTGCAAGATATCGAGTAGTTCGATAGTATTTGGAATATGACACTGTAAGCCTAATTACCGGCTACTTTGTGATGGGGCGCTGCCAACTATTTCCCAAAAACTTCATGCACTGTTCCCAAAAATGATCCGGGTATTGGCAAGCCCATTTTTTTAGCCCGGCGAATTGCCCATTCATGTTTCATTTCAGCCGGAAAATATTGGATGGATTTTCCCATTGCCTGACCCGCAAGCAGTTCTTTGAGGCTGATGTCGTTGCCACCGATGGCAATCAGTTCATCGCTACATTCCACCATGGCTTTGGAGGTGGGTGAAAGTTCATCTGAGTTGGGCAGGTTTCCGCCAAACTGATCATCTTTCATAAAGCAGACGTAATCCACTGCATCACTGATATCTTGAGGGTCTTTCAAGGTCTTGGAGGTGACGATTCCCGCTGTTTCAAATCCCAGCGACTTTGCCAGTGGATAGATTGCCCCAATGCCAATGCTGGTTGCGCCGATGTTGACGAGTGTCGTTTGAGTGAAATGTTCAGCCAGGATCATTTGCGCAATATTCAACATGGCTTTTTCATATTCATACCCCATGCCAGAATACCCAAAAAAGGTGAGTACTGTCTTTTGGCGGCTTCTGATAAATGCAATCGCTTCGTCCGCAGCCATGTTCCAACCGACGATATGATTTTTCCCACGCAATTGAAGTTTGACGCGACTAAGAAGCTGGCGAAATTTGTTCAAGGATAACCTTCTTACGCTATTATATCCGGCTGAACACTGCCTGAACCATCACCAGGCGTTTCTCGGCTTCATTGAGTTGACCTGTGCGCATGATCTCTGCTAGTAGCGTTTCGCCCATTACCAGTTTTTGGATGGTCTGGATTGGGTGCGGATTCACTGACTCTTCCCTTAGTTCGGTAACATCGTCCCATTTGAGTATCTGGAAACCAGCCGCTTCGAGCACAGCCCGCATCTGCTCGGGCGTTCTGACGAAGTGATTCGCCCCGTCGCGTGACCACATGACCGGGAAGTGCGGAGGCGAATTGGGCCCAGACATCGGCTCTTGTGTGGCAAGCAGGCCATTTGGTCGAATGACTCGGTCAAATCCTGCGTAGAGCCGTTCCTTATCAGCAATGTTCATGCCAGAGTTTTGAGTCCAAATCACATCAAAGGATTCATCTTCAAAGGGAAGTTCCAGCGCGTTGCCAAGTTGATGTGTAACACGGTCACTTAATCGCATAAGCTCGGTTAGCGTTTTGCCTGCCTGCACATATGATTCAGTGAGGTCAATCACTGTGACATGACAGCCAAATTCAAGCGCCAGCGTGCGTGCCGGTCCGCCGAGTCCGCCGCCCACATCCAGCACCTGCATGCCCGCTTTCAATTCGGCAAGACGGGCAAGGCGCAACGTGAAGGCTTTGCCTCCACCATGAAATTGATCGAAAGGAGCCAGGTCATCCAGTGTGAGCGCTTTGAGATTTTTGCCTGACTCAGTGAGCGCAGAAAGGATGGCTTCGCTTAAGTCTTTACGTTCCCAATGCTCTTTTATTGTTTGCAGAGGTGGTGTGTCACTCATAATCTTTGCGATATATAAGGATCTTGTGCGAGACGCGAAAACCGACCGATTCGTATAACTTGAAGGCTGCGTCGCGAAAGTTATCAGTCTGGACCTAGATTTGTTTTGCACCTTTTGCGCTTAAGCGTTTCAAACCTTCTGTTAGAATGGCTTTCCCTAAACCCAATTTGCGAAAATCCGCATGGACACCCAACGGTTCGATCTGCCCTCTGATTTCCCCATTCATATCCTGAGCAAGCCAGCAAATGCAAAATGCGGCGAGTTGACCGTTCGACGCGGCGATTACCAAATCCAAATCAGAGATATATTCTGGGCGTTGTAACGTGCGCTGACGCCATTCCATAGTCATGTTTTTGCTTTGGAACACAGCCTGGTGCAAATCCACATACGCATCTACTTCACCTGCGCCATTCAATGGGCGGATATGAAATCTATCCGGCAGGTTTACATCATTTGGAATCTGCATCGAATGTTCCATCAAAACTTGACTCCACGAATCTTCTCCAACATTTTCCTGTGACGCGAAGCCGATCTGTTCCAAATCGTGGATGCGGTCCGCTTGACTCGCCAGGGCTGGCACAAACCACGCCGGGTGTCCACTGGGTGTGTCGACGATTTTCCGTGCCTGCTTATTTGCCCATTTTAGAATCTGCGGATGCAACGTGTGTTGAATTTCAGGATGATAGGCATAATCAATTTTCCAAAACGAGATTTGTAAAACCGCCCATGCCAGGAGTTGATCGTTCTCATCACTCCATAGATGAATATTGTCAGGAAAATCGAATGACCATGAACTCAGACGGTAAGGCAGGTCGACAACATGTAGATTCTCCGTTGGAAATTTGCGAACCAGTTCTGTCATAACTTCCAAATCTTCGTTGCCTGAAAAAGTCCGTTCAATAATTTGCATATTCGCCTTTCGCACGGGCTTTACGATTTAGCCCCGGATTTCACGAATTCTCGCGGATTAAAAACAAATCAGTGAAATCCGTGGCGAGAAGATAATTCACTCCAGTTTGAAAATAAATTCTTCCACATCAGCCCCGGCTGGGTTTGTATAAGAATCTTCCCCAATGACTTTAAATCCGCACTTCTCTAATACCCGCCGCGAACCGGTGTTATGTTGTGCCACATGCGCATATAAGGGACGGGTCTTCACCAGTTTAATATATTGGGAGAGTCCCTGGGTAGCGATGCCTTTGCCCCAGAATTCCCGCCCAAACCAGTAGCCAACTTCTCTTTCGCCATCCATTTCCCAGCTTAAGATGCTGCCTGCTATTTGGTCACTAAACAGGACAGTCTTGATGATCCCTTTTTCATCCGCCATGATCTTGGCCCAATGGGCCATGAAAGCTTCCCGGTCACGCGATGGGAAAGCGGCCATGGCGGTTGCTTCAGGATCAAGCTGTTGCTCAAAGAGAATCGGCAGGTCAGATTCGGTTACATCACGAAGAAAGACTTGTGTCATTGAGTTTCCTAATCAGTTGTGACTTCCAGAACAGATTCATTTTGAGAAGCCTGACCAGCCACATAAGCCAGCACGGCCCCCATTCCAAATAGCGCGATGTTGAGCAGGAATGGCAACTCTTTGCTAATTCCAGAGAGTGTCCCTGCGATCCAGCCGAAAGGCGAACTGAACAAAATAACTCCCACAAAAATAATGGAGAGGATGCGGGCACGTTCCTTTGCTTCAATGGTCATGACGGTCATTCGATCCACCAGCGGGTTGACGACTGCAAAACTACAGGCCTCCAGAAATACGCTCATCAAAAGAATCCCATAATTTTGCACGGGGGCAGTGACCAATATCACCTGACTGAGAACAAAACCAATGAAGCCAATCACCATGGGCAGTTTAAAATGTAGCTTGTTTAAATAGGGTGTCACGAGAAAGAAGAAAAACAGGATGATAGCCGACCTGACAAATGGAAAAAGTGCCAGATTTTGGGCAGGGATGTGCAGTTTCTCTGTGACGATGATAGACCAAAAACTTCCACTGATCAAATTTGATATATTGATCACCAGCATGATGCCAGCGGTGTAGAGGCTTTGGGGTGCATTGAACAAATCGCGGAAAATACTTCCATATTCGCTGAATGCACTCCATATGCTCTGCCCCCGTGTTTCCTGCATGCGGATTTTCCCCTGCCCTGTCTCTTCGGTTAGTTGATACGTGACAATGGCCTTCACCGTAAACATGATTGCCGCAAAAATATAGAGTCCTCTAATGGTGGGAATCAACGAAAACGCACCAATTAAAAGCCCTGCCACCGGAGCAATGAAACCAACCATCAAGTTCGCAATATAGATCCAGGTGAAGATATCCAGGAGTTGGTCGGGTTCGGCGTCTTCTACCAATAGGCAAGACCATGAATTATGCGTGATACGCCAGACACTGTTGATAATGCCCGCGATCAGGAAATACCAGAAGTTTTGGGCTATCGCTGATATAAGTGCAGGTATACTCCAGGATACGATATCAAAGATCAGTGTTGTGAGTCTGCGTCCCAATTTGTCTGTGATGACGCCGCTGAACATTGCCAGTACAACCTGGAACGCTCCACTGATACTGACAATCAGACCAATCTGTTTATCGGATAGTCCCAACGCCAGCATGTAAATCGAAACATAGGGAGCATAGAGATTAAAAGGGATGCCCCATAATGGTTCTGGGTACACGCATCCACGCGGGTTCCCACGCAGACTCTTGAGTGCGGTGATCAAGGAATGATTTTTCAAGCAGGCAGTCTCGTTTCTTGAGGGATATAAGAAGCTATTGTAATCGCTGGGAGCAGGGCTGTAGAGTCTGGAATTTTGAAAGGTATCTGACCTTTCGCGCATTGGATTATCTAAAATGCTGAGGCGAAAATCAATAAATCTATATTAATTTCTAATAAAGTGACGATACTCTCTTAATAGGAATCTTAACTTTATGGCATAGATTTATCATATGGATTTAGTTGGCGGGGGAAAATAACGATTGTCTGTAAAACTCTTTGATGCAACTTATGCTGTTTTGAGTGTGGAGGCTGCTGTGTTTAATCATATTTTAGTTCCTTTGGACGGTTCGACCCTGGCAGAGGGGGTCTTATCTCACATCGGGGCATTGGCGCCTGTGACCAACGCACGTATTACCCTGGTACAGGTGCTGGAATACGAGCATATGAGCATTGGTAGTCTGGGAGTTGACCCGGTGGATTGGCATCTGCGTAAACATAAATCAGAAAAATATCTGGAGCAAGTCGCAGGTGATCTGCAAAATTCCGGCTTGAGTGTTGAATATACCGTTATGGAAGGCAACCCAGCCGAAGGTATTATTGAATTTGCCCGTAACAATAATGTGGATTTGATCGCGCTCAGCACCCATGGCTTAAGCGGGTTAAGCGGATGGAATGTCAGCAGTGTGGTTCAGAAAATTCTACAGCGTTCCTATAAATCAATTTTATTAATTCGAGCATACCAGCCAACCCCTGCTGTTGCACAGGACGTGCTTTACAAACGTATCTTCGTTGGGCTTGATGGCTCTCCACGTTCCGAATATATTCTTCCGGTCGCAATGAACCTAGCGCGGTTTTATAACTCGCAACTGATTCTGGGAACAGTCATTCAGCGACCACAAACCATTCAACGCCTGCCGCTTTCGAGGGAGGATGAAGAAATCATTAACCAGCTCGTGGAAAAGAATCATCAGGCAGTCTCGCATTATTTTGAGCAACTTCATAGCCAATTTTCGCAGGAAGGGCTGGACTTAAAGACCAATATTATCGTTGGCGATAATGTCACTCCCATGTTGCACGATATGGCGGAAGAAGCCACGGCCGATCTGGTAATATTGGCGGCACATGGTCACTCTGGTGAGAGACGCTGGCCCTACGGAAGTGTGACAGCCAGTTTTATCGCTTATGGCAATCTGGCTCTTATGATTATGCAGGATCTTTCCAGTGATGAAATCCAGCAAACGCATGCCGAACTGGCGGTGAAAGAAGGTAAAGGCCACTAATCCATGCTCAACACTGCCACCAACGCGGTTCAAGCCGAACCCGCGCCTCTTCCTCGTGAACAACAAGCTGGATCAATCCTCAAGCTTGCGCAACAACTAAACTCCTCTACACCCCGCAGCGGGAATTTTCCCATCCCTGCCCGGCTGAAAGCCTTAAAAGAATTCTTCGAAACAGCTTATCATTATTTTGAAGAAACCAACAAAACCCAGGTCGCGGTCTCGCATGTAGCCGAATGGCTGTTGGATAATTTTTATGTCTTTGAACAAGCCATCCGGCAATTGGAAGAAGACCTGCCCACAGACTATTATCAGCGCCTGCCTCAAACAAACGATGGTTGGACGCGTATTTACATTCTAGCGTTGGGGATCACACGCTGGGATGACTCCAGAATCGATATTGAGCGAATCAAAAATTTGGCCCAGACATTTCAGAGTGTAACCCCACTCAGAGTCGGTGAGCTTTGGGCATTACCCTTAATGCTGCGGTTAACTGTGTTGGAAACTCTGGCAGAGGGCTTGGCAGATATCACAAAATTAAAGTGGGAAACTGTCTCCCAGCCTGCTATTTGGCAAGAGGTTAAAACAACCAACTCCGAACTCATTGCAGAGGAGAATTACGCTCAAGGTAAAAGCGAGTCGATGGTTGTTAACAGCATTCTGAACCTACGCTTGTTAGCGACCCAGGATTGGAAAGAGTTCTTTGAAACGACGAGTGTGTTGGAGAAAACGCTGCGTAATGACCCTGAAAATATCTATTCGCAAATGGATTTTGAGACGCGTAATCACTATCGCAGCATCATTGAGGAACTGGGGTTCCGCTCACCAGTGAGCGAAGCGGATATTGCTTCACAGGCAGTTGAAATTGCACAAACTGGCGCTGGCCCGCGTGACAAACATGTTGGCTATTACCTGATTGGGCCGGGTCGGGCGCAACTCGAAACGGCGATCAAATATCAACCAGGTCTTTTTGAAGGTGTGCTGCGCCTGATTCGAAAATACAATACAGCGGCCTACCTGGGCAGCATCGCGGCGCTTACTTTCCTTTTTTGTTATTTCATATTCTCTTATGCAAATCATGTCAGCGGAAATAGTCTTCAAATTATCCTGGCAGTGCTTTTGGGTCTTTTGCCTTCTTCCGCGGTTGCGATTGAAATCATCAACTGGCTGGTGGTAACTTTCATTCCACCGCGCACACTTCCCAAATTGGATTTTCAGGCCGACATCCCATCCGAATATAGGACAATGGTCGTCATGCCTGCCTTGCTGGCCACCGACCGGGATGCGCCTTTCCTGCTCCGTCAGATCGAAAATCACTTTTTAGCCAATACCGATTCAAATATCTTTTTTGCCTTGCTGACTGATTATGCCGACGCGTCAGAGAAAGAAATGCCAGGTGATAGCGAGCTTTTGGATGAAGTTCGGGCAGCGATTGAAAAGCTGAATGAAAAATATGGTGTGGATGGATATAACCCATTTTACTTATTCCACCGTGAACGTACCTGGAACCCGAGCGAAGAATGCTGGATGGGTTGGGAACGCAAACGCGGCAAGCTGGAGGAGTTCAATAAACTATTGAGGGGCAGCACCGCCACCACGTTTGGGGTTCAAGTGGGAGACCTTACGATTCTTCCTACTATTCGATTTGTAATCACATTGGATGCCGATACCCTCCTGCCGCGTGATGGCGCTCATCGGTTAATTGGAGCATTGGCGCATCCTTTGAACCAGCCGGAGGTTGATCCGGTTTCAGGGGAGGTCAGGGCTGGTTATACAATTATCCAGCCTCGGGCACAAGTCCGACCCGTTGTGTCCAATCAATCTATTTTTACGCGCGTCTATGCAGGCGATTCGGTCATCGACTTATATTCACGCGCAGTATCTGATGTCTATCAGGATCTGTTCGGCGAAGGCAATTACGTTGGCAAGGGCATATATGATGTGGACGCATTTCTGCACAGCCTCGAGGGCCGTGTACCGGAGAATAGGTTGCTCAGCCATGATCTCTTTGAAGGGCTGCATGCGCGTTGCGCCCTGATAACCGATGTGGTGGTGTTCGAAGATTATCCACCGCATTATGTATCTTATACCGACCGATTGCATCGTTGGGTACGCGGTGACTGGCAGCTTTTGCCGTGGCTGGGTGCGCGCGTTCCACATCGTACAAAGGGCAGTGTTTCCAACAATCTTTCATTGATCGAACGCTGGAAACTTTTTGATAACTTGCGCCGCAGCTTGCTGCCGCCCGCCATTCTGGCTCTGCTCATCGGTGGCTGGTTGTTTTTACCGGGCGCGAGTCTCGTGTGGATGCTCTTCGCACTTTCTCCATTCCTTGTTTCCATTCTCATTAACTTCATTTCGCAGTTACGTCACAATAATCCGGGCGAACCCTCCAGTCGGTTGACACGTCCGATTCGTTTGGCTGCCCTGCGGGCGTTGTTGGAGATCATCTTCCTCCCACATGAGTCGCTCATTATTCTGGATGCCATTACAACTGCGTTGCGGCGGATGTTTTTCAAGCATAAAAACATGCTGGAGTGGGTCACTGCTGCACATACTGTTCAGGCATTCGGGCGGCGATTAAGAGTGAGAGCTGCCTGGCAGGCCATGGGCATTGCTCCCTTATTTGCCGTTGGCTTGACTCTCATCTTGTGGACTTTGGACCCGCTCACTCTGCTGGCCGCCGCGCCGCTCTTAATTGGTTGGATTGCTTCGCCTTATGTTGCAGTGCGTATTGGCCGGCCTGATCAACATTCCATCAAAAGACTGGAGCCTGCAGAGGAGCACAAACTCCGCTTGTTGGCACGTTCCACCTGGCTGTACTTTGAGCATTTCGTAGGTCCGGACGATCGCTGGCTTCCCCCTGATCATTTTCAGGAAAGTCCACGCGGATTAGTGGCGCATCGTACCTCGCCGACCAACATCGGCTTGATGTTGCTCTCCACGCTTTCTGCGCAGGATATGGGTTATATTGGCCCGCTCGAATTTTCATTACGCATCCGCGATTCGTTCGACAGTATGGATTCTCTGGAGCGGGTGCGCGGTCACTTTTTGAACTGGTATGACACGCGGACCTTCGCTCCACTGCCGCCGCGTTACATCTCCACTGTCGATAGTGGAAATTTGGCAGCGTGCCTCATTACATTGCGTGAGGGCTGCCTCGAAATGCCGAAGAGTCCGGTTGTCCGCTGGGAAGGTTTGCTTGATACGCTCGATATGCTCTCCTACACTTTGGAACAGGCGCAGCTGGGTGAGGCTGCCAATGAATTAAACAAAGCCATCCAGTCCCTTTCTGCTCAGGTGAAAACTTTGAATACTACGAGTGAGTTTTCACCGGCTCAACTCAGAGACTTATTCCAGGATAACCGCACTGGCTTGGAGAGTGTGCTATGGGAAGCCGTGCAAAAAACAGACGAAGAAATCGCCCCGGAACTATTGCATAGTCTTTCCATCTGGGTTGACCGCGTTCGTTATCAGTTGAAATTCATTCGAACTGATTTGCAAGTGTTATCGTCTTGGCTTCTGACTATGGCTGATACACCGAAGCTGTTTGATCAGCCCGACTTAAATGAGAAACTTGCCTCCACCTGGAAGGACTTGAAGACCACCCTCTCTGCTTATCCTCAGCTCTATGAAATTCCTGATATTTGTGAACGTGCCAACGTTATTCTGAAAGAGCTCATCAGCCAGTTGGACGAAAGCGCTAAGGATGTTCATGATTGGTGTCTCTCACTAGCCTACGACCTGGATGTGGCGCGCAAGAACTCCGCTTCTTTGCTCAACGATTATTCTGTTTTGGCTTCGAGGGCCGAGGCCTACTTCCAGGCCATGAACTTCAACTTTCTGTTTAACCCACAGCGCCACGTTTTCCATATCGGCTACAACGTTGAGTCTGGACGGTTGGATTCCAATTATTATGATCTGCTGGCGTCCGAAGCGCGGATTGCCAGCCTGATTGCGATTGCGCGGGGTGACGCTCCGCAAAGTCATTGGGTGTATCTCGCCCGCCCGCTCACCGAAGTGAACGGGCAGCGCGCCCTGCTTTCGTGGAGCGGCACGATGTTTGAATACCTCATGCCGGCCCTATTCGCAGAAAGCTACCCCAACACTCTCATGGACCAAAGCAGCCGGGTGGCTGTGGAAGAGCAAATGGACTACGCCGCTGGAAAGAACATTCCCTGGGGCATTTCAGAGTCAAGTTATTACACGTTTGATTCTGCCCAGGTGTATCAATACCGAGCCTTTGGTATTCCTACTTTGGGATATAAACGCGGCCTGGCAGATGATCTGGTCGTTGCACCCTACGCATCTATTCTGGCATTGTCGTTCGTGCCTCAGGCCGTTCTACAAAATCTGACCTGGCTGGAAAAACTTAAGATGTGGGGACAATACGGTCTCTATGAATCCATAGACTTCACACCTGAACGTTTGAAAACAGGTGAAGACCATGCCATCATCCGTTCGTTCATGGTGCATCATCAGGGCATGATCCTGCTTGCTTTGCATAATTACCTCTTCAATAAAAGCATGGTTAGGCGATTCCATACGGACCTGCGCATGCAGAGTATTGAACTGTTGTTGCAGGAACAAACCCCGGCTTACGCGCCAACCGAACATCCGCGCCCTCAACAAATGGACTTAACCCGTGGAACCTATACCACAATTACCCTTGACCCCTGGCGCGTCTCACCGGATGCGCCCTATACCCAGGTCCATTGTCTTTCAAACGGAAAGTATAGCCTTTTGATCACCGCTGCCGGAAGCGGATTCAGCCGTTGGGATAACATTGAGCTGACGCGCTGGCGTCCCGATTCCACGCTGGATGATTGGGGAAGTTGGATTTACGTGGAAGACCGCCTCAACGGACAGGTATGGTCTGCGACGCGCCAGCCCACCTTAATTCCTCCTGATGGTAGTGATGTGCACTTCTTTCCACAACGGGTGGAATTCGAACGGCAGGATGGCGACATTATCATTCGTACCAC
>Ga0070699_100001031_pt1 | contig 25885 bp, 16 predicted proteins | sample KBSK1503metaG_FD_65473 | JGI IMG/M metagenome (GOLD analysis project Ga0070699, IMG submission 65473) | Corn, switchgrass and miscanthus rhizosphere microbial communities from Kellogg Biological Station, Michigan, USA - KBS K1-50-3 metaG | ecosystem: Host-associated > Plants > Roots >...
CTGCCGGAATCGGTGCGCGGGATGATCGAGCGCAAGATTGGCCAGCTTGGAGACGAGGACCGCGGCCTCCTGGTTGCCGCGAGTGTGCAGGGCTACGAGTTTGATTCCGCGATCGTCGCAAAGGCGCTGGCCAGGGAACCCCTCGACATCGAGGCCCGGCTCGAGGAGCTGGAACGAGTGCACGCCCTGGTCCGGATGATGGAGGAGCGCGAGCTCCCCGACCGCTCCCCCTCGCTCCGCTTCCGCTTCGTCCACGCGCTCTACCAGAACGCGCTCTACGCAACACTCCGGGCCACCCGTCGCACCCAGCTCCATACCGCGGTGGCTGTCGCGCTCGAGTCCCTCTCGGCGGAAAAGACCGCCGATGTAGCGCAGGAGCTGGCCATGCTGTGGGAGGGCGCTCGCGAACCGGCGCGCGCGGCGGGTTACCTGCTGGTCGCCGCCCGGCAGGCGTTCGAGGTGCACGCCAATCACGAATCGGCTGCGCTGGCAGCCCGTGGGATCGCGCTGCTCGATGGACTGCCCGAATCACGGGACCGGGACCGGCGCGAGCTGGCTCTACAGGTTGCCGCGGGCGCGGCACTCCGGATCACCCGGGGCTATGGCGAAGCCGAGGTCGGCAAGGCGTACCGCCGGGCTGCGCTCCTTTCGGAGCGCGCCCGGGACGATCGCCAGCTGGTGGCGATTCTCCGCGGGCTCTGGGAGTTTCACGAGCTGCGCGCCGAGTACGGCGTGGCGCTCACCTTCGCGAAGGAACTGTTCACCTTTGCCGACCGGCGGCGCGATCCCGCCCTGCTGATCGTGGCTCACGACGCGCTGGGCGACACCAGCCTCTGGACCGGGGAGCTGCGCGCGGCACGCCGCCATCTGGAGCGCGGGGTCGAGTTATACAACCGGGAGGGCCAGGGGTCGGACGCGACGCTGTTCGGCTATGACTCGGGCGTGGCCTGCCTCTCGTTCCTGGCGCTCACCCTCTGGTACCTGGGGTATCCCGACGAGGCCAGCCGCCGAGGGGAGGAGGCGATGACGCTGGCCCGCGAGCTTGGGACCCCGGCCGGGATGGCACAGACAATGTTCTTCACCGCCTGGGTGCACCAGCTGCGCGGCGATACAGAGACCGCAAGAACCCGGACCGACGACCTCATCACCCTCTGTGAGGAGCAGGGCATTCCCATGTACCTGGCGGCGGGACGACTGCTCAGGGGGCTGCTACTGGCGGAGGAGGGAAAAGCGGAAGAAGGCGTGGCGCTCATGCGGGAAGGGATCGCCGGGCATCGCGCCACCGGCACCGAGCTCGGTGCGTCGGTGTGGTCCGGCGCGTGGCTGGCGGAGGGGCTGCTCGAGGCCGGCGGCGTCGACGAGGCGCTTCAAGTGATTACCGATGCGCTGGCCTTCGTGGAGCGGACCGGGGAACGGTTCCACGAGGCGGACCTCTGGCGGCTGCGGGCCGAAGCACTCAGGCAGAGCGGTGCGGGCGAGGCGCAAGCCGAAGCGATGCTGGAACGGGCCCTGGCGGCGGCCCGGCATTGCAATGCGAAATCTCTGGAGCTCCGGGCGGAGGGGGCGCTGGCGCAGCTTCGGTCGATGTGACGTCGTCCTCCGTCAAGACTAGACGCCCCTCCATTGGGAGGGCATCTTTTCCGCGTCGCTTCTCCTCCCCGGAGCCATGGAAAGCATTTTGCACCGTCTGGCCGGCGCGCTGGCGGACCGCTACCGCATCGAGCGCGAGCTCGGCGCCGGCGGCATGGCCACGGTCTATCTCGCGCATGACCTCAGGCACGGCCGCGACGTTGCACTCAAGGTGCTCAGGCCGGAGCTTGCTGCCGCCCTCGGCACCGAGCGGTTCCTCCAGGAAATCCGGATCAGCGCGCGGCTCGACCATCCCCACATCCTCACCCTGATCGATTCCGGCGAATCCAATGGATTCGTGTGGTATGCATTGCCGTTAGTGCGGGGAGAATCGTTGCGAGCAAGGCTGGTCCGCGAAAAGCAGCTCTCCCTCGAGGATGCGGTGCGGATTGCCACCCAGGTTGCCGGTGCGCTGGATTTTGCCCATGGCCAGGGCGTGGTACACCGGGACATCAAGCCCGAGAACATTCTGCTCCACGAGGGAGTGGCGGTCGTCGCCGACTTCGGGATCGCGCTCGCCGCCTCCGAGGCCGGGGGTGATCGCCTTACTCTGAGCGGCCTTTCCCTCGGTACGCCACAGTATATGAGCCCCGAGCAGGCCACCGGCGCCAAGGACATCGATGCCCGGTCAGATGTGTACTCTCTCGGCGCCATGGTCTATGAGACCTTGACCGGCGAGCCGCCCCACACCGGCCCGACGGTGCAGGCGGTGATTGCCAAGCTCCTCACCGAGCGGCCCACCCGGATTCGCGTCGTCCGTGAAACGGTCCCGCAAGAGATCGACGATGCGGTGGCAAAGGCGTTGGCCAAAGCGCCGTCCGATCGATTTGCCCGAGCGGGGGACTTTGCCGCGGCACTCGCGGCCAAGCCGGCGCCACCAAGGCAGCGATCACGCCGCTTGGTATGGGCCGCGGCTGGTCTTGCGGTGGCGCTCCTCGCCGGAATCCTGACGCTTTGGAGTCCCTCCCGCCCAGCCGCCCTCCCACCCACCTCGCCCGAGGCGGCCTCGGTGGCGGTGCTCCCTTTCGGGAACCTGACCGGGAATCCCGCAGATCAATACTTGAGCGACGGCATGACGGAGGAGATCATCGGGCAGCTGGCGCGAGTCGGCGGGCTCAAGGTGATCTCCCGCACCTCGACCGAGGCGCTCAAAGGCCTGCGCCTCACCATGCGGCAAATCTCGGACACCCTGGGTGTCCGGCACATCCTTGAGGGTTCGGTTCACCACGAAGGAAACCGGATCCGGGTGGCGGTCGATCTCATCGACGCGAGCACCGACGCACACGTCTGGACCTCGCGGTACGATGGGGACCTCACCGACGTGTTCGCGCTCCAGGAGGAAATCGCCCGGCAGGTGGCAGACTCTCTGGTGAAGACCGTGGGGGTCCGCCCCAACGTGGGACGGGTCACGCGGTCCGGGAGTCCGGAGGCCTACGCGGCGTATCTGGCGGGCAAATCCCTGTTGTATCGTCGTACCCGGGAAGGATTCCGAGGCGCCGTGACGCGGTTCGAGCGGGCCATTGCGGCAGACTCGACCTACGCGCCGGCGTATGCCGGGCTCGCCACCGTCTATACGCTTTGGACCTACTACACCTATCCGGGCATCGATTTCTATGATGCTTCCAGCAAGGCGCTTCGGCTGCTGGACAGGGCGGTCGCGCTGGATTCGTCATCAGCCGAGGGTTACGCCGCCCGGTCGCGGGTGCTGACCCGGTTCTGGGCGCCAGCCGACGAGATCGAAGCCGGCTTCAAACGCGCCCTCGGGCTCCAGCCCAACTCAGCGGATGTGCACCAGTGGTATGCGCTGTTCCTGGCGCGGGAAGGCCGCCACGCCGAATCGTTTCCGGAGGCCGAGCGCGCGATCTCCCTCGATCCGCTGGCCCCGGGTGCCCGGATCGCCGGTGCCAACATGGCGCTGGCCGCAGGACGCCCCGACGTCGCTCGGCAGGAAGCGGACCGGGCGCTCGCCCTCGAGCCCGGTCTCGTCAGGGCGCGCGAGCTGCGGGGCCTGGCCGATCTGCTGCTGAATGCGTTCGACCGCTGCGTCGCCCTGGACCTCGGACCAAACTCCGGTGCCCGGGCCATGTGCAGGTATTCCCTCGGACAGGTCCGCGAGGCGGAACAGGATATCGATTCGCTCCGTGCCGCCTTCTCGACCAGAGCGCCTGGCGATTCCGGCGTCAGTCGCGTCGTGCCCGCGAGAGCACTCGCGAGATACTATGCCTGGAGCGGGAACGCCGAGCAGTCACTTGCCTGGCTCGAGCGGGTGTATGCGATCTCGCCGGAAGGCGAAGACCTGGTGATCATTGCGTCGGGGGTATACGACAAGGTGCGCAACGATTCCCGCTTCAAGGCCGGATTGCAACGAATCCGAGATCAGATTTGGGCGCGGGCCCGGCGCGACAGGGCGCGCGGTGTACTGCAATGACGCCGGCCTTCCTCGTTCTCGCCGCCCTCGCAGGCGCCTTGCAAGGCCGAGCCCTCGAGTCGCTCTGGTACGTTCGGGGCGAGGAGAGCATCCAGGCCTTCCTCGCCCACGCCGATCAGATCTCGATCGTGTCGCCCCAGGTATTCGCGATGGACTCGAACGGAGTCATTACCGGGAGCGTGGACCCGCGTGTCGTTTCCACGGCGCGGGCCAAAGGGGTCAAGCTGATCCCTCTGGTGATGAACCCCGGATTCGACCAGCCTTCGATCCACCGGGTGCTCACCGACTCGATCGCACGCGCCACAGCGCTGCGCTCGCTGGCCGAGCTCTGCCGGGTCAACCGGTTCGACGGCATCCAGTTCGACTTCGAAAACTTCCACGTGAGCGACCGCGACGCCTTCACCGCGTTCACCCGCATGGCGGTGGACTCGGTGCACCGGGCCGGCTGCTCGCTCTCCGCGGCGGTGGTGCCGAGGATGACCGACGATCCCGGACCGGGCAGCTACGATCGCTGGATCCACGACAACTGGCGGGCCGGATTCGACTACAAGGCGCTGGCCGACACACTGGATTTCATTTCCTATATGACCTATGCCCAGCACACCGGCGGCTCCTCGCCCGGGCCGGTGGCCGGGTATCCCTGGATGCAGGCCTGCCTCCAATACCTGCTGGCCCTGGGCGTGCCGCCGGGAAAGATCTCCCTCGGCCTCGCGGGTTACTCCGACTGGTGGTACCCGTCGTACAATGAGAAGGAAGGGGCGCGGCTCCGGGGGAGCGATATCTCCTACGCGCGGGGGATGGAGGTGCTACAGGCCGCGGGAGCAAAGGCCACCTGGGACAGCGTGCAGCTCGCGCCCTTTGCCATGTGGGAGTCACAGGGGGTGTTTCAGCATCTCTGGCTGGAGGATGCCCGGGCCTTCATGGCCAAGCGGGAGCTGGTGCTTCGGCGCGGGTTACGGGGCTACTCGGTGTGGCTGCTCGGCTCGGAGGATCCAGCGGTGTGGCCCGCACTCCGGAGGGCGTCGCCGACCCATCGCTAGCGCTTTGACGCTTGCGCCGGGGATTCTGCGCATAGGATAAGTGGAGGTCTCTATGAGAGCTGCGCTCAGCCGATTGCTGTTACCGGAATCCTCGCCCCTGCGATGGTGCAGGCCCAGTCGATTACTCCGACACGAACGACGATTCAGCTGTACGAGCAGCCCCCGGGGTTCGTGCTCGGGGCGGAGAAACGGGTCTACACCTCGTACTTCAACACCCTGCGAACCCGTTACATCGGGGTGGAGGTGGCCCTGGACTACCCGGCGGCCGCCGCCGGCTTCGAGCTCACGGTCGGCTGCCAGATCACCCGCCCGGCAGGCCGGCATCTACAAGGTGAGCTGCGTCGCCAGCAAGTCCCTGGGGGAGGCCTCCTTCCAGATGAGCCCTGGGCCGTCTCTCCTGTCGGACACGGAGTTCCGGCTCAAGGAGGTGAAGTTCTTTCCGACGGGACCCAAGGTGAATACCCCTGCCGAACGGGATTACCAGGACCGCTTCTCCTCATCGGAAGCCACCCGCATCGGGATCGAGCTCACCTTCCTCCATCCGGGGCGACCCGGAGCGGATCGGTGCCGATCGACTGTTACGTCCTTCCGGCCATCGCCCGCATCCTCGGTGTCATGCACTTGGACTACGAGTTTGAGGCGTCGGCGACCAGCGGCAGCGTGGCCCTGGGACTCGGCTGGGATCAGCCGGGCCAGTGGTCCAAGGGCGAGTACCTGGCCATCTGCCAGATCCATGGACGCCCCTTCGCGGTGGAGCGCTTCTCGGTCTGGTGAATCCGCCACTGGGGACCCGGGCGCGGATGGCATCGTCGAAGCGCTGGAAAGCCTGCAGACGGAGGGGATCGGTGGCGACACTGGGCGGCAACGACGCCTTCTGGGCAATGCGCTGGGCGAGCGGAAGTAGCCGGGGCGGTCTTCTCCCTCAGTTCCGTCTCAGTTGATACATGCGAACGTAGTCGACATCGTCCTCATCCCGATACACTCCCAAAACAAAGTCCTTCCCAGCCTGGGCCAGCCTGAAGCTGGCAGGGAGAGCAACAGTGGCCAGCTTCAGGCCAGCCGGGCTGAACACCTGCCACACTCCCTGGCTCACTCCAGGGATTGGGTACTCTTCGACCCACAGGTCGTCCATGTCGTCGACTAGGAGTCCGCGATAGGCTGGATAATATTTAGGGAATTCGATCCCCTGGAACCACAGTTCGTAACCCTGCGTGTTGACTCCGCTCGGAGTATTGGCGATGAACTGCCTGACATACTCCTGGATCTGGTCACTTGTGACGGCTACCGCAGGGCGGACCTCCTGAATGGGGGCCAACGGTCCGCCCCTCACAGAGTATCTGGCGATCGAATACCCATCTCCGGTACCGACATACACGATCCCTGCATTGGGAACGACGGTTGTTTCCATTCCCAGGTGTCGAGGGAAAACCGTGCCGCTCCTGTAATAACGCTCCGTGGCCGGCACGGTTGCCAACGCAAACGACGAGTCCTTGATCAGGATGGAGATCTGGACACTTGGTCTCACCGGGCCTTCCCCGGCCGGTGGTTGACTCGAGCGGTGAATGAACGCAGCAACACCGCTTGGATGACACCAGAAGTCGTAGGGCGGCAGACCGTCGGTCCCCCATTTTCTGACATCAAAGAGTCGTGCGAACCTGCCCGCCGGACTGAAGACCGAAACGTGCAACTGAGCGGGGTCGTAGACAAAAATGGAGTCCGCCGCACACCCCTGAATAGGAAGCATGCTGCGAAACTCTCCCGGCCCACTGCCCGAGCGGCCCGTCGTTCGCAGAAACCGTCCCTTCGAGTCAAAGAATCGCAGTTCAAGGTTCTTCCTATCGCCCACGACAATATCGCCGTTGCTCAATCGCACCACGCCGGCCACGGCCGCGAAAAGAGCAGGTCCGACCGAGTCTCGTGACCCGATCGTGACAAGTGGAACTGTCGAGAGCGACCAAAAACGGGGAGCCTGACCTATGGAATGCGTTCTCACCGCGATAGCCAGCCCAAGCACCAAAAGCACTCTCATGTCACCACCGGTGTGAATCCGCGCCTGATTGTGCTGTGAATCAATCGACTGCAATGCGGCGTTCTCACGCGACTAGAAGCAGCCAGGCACTCCGGCTGGGCAATGATCCGGACAGTACCCTTCGCTCTCGGAATAGCAGTCCCAATGCGGATTCGACACATTGCAGGTTGCTTGCACCGCGGCCACCCTCGGGGGAACCAACAAGAATACAATCAATCCAATCATAAAGAGCGCCCAGTCCTTCCATTCCTTCCTCATAAGTCCCTCCTGAACGAGATGTTCCCAGGCGTATCAGGCGCGGTCTCCCAGGATAGTGAACGGGGGTAATGTCGAACAGCTACTAGATCTGGTAGGGGCGTGGCGTCGGGAGTCCCGTCAAGTGGATGAATGCATTGCCACCTGCAGCGCGAAATCCCTTGGTCATCCGCGACAGATCGGATGGTCTAGTTCGATCGGGCAATCCGACGCTGGGACGATCGGTCAGTTCCGTTCCACCTTCCGCGGCTGCAAAGTAGACTCAGACACAAGCAGCGGCCCGACAGTGTCCTGACAGCCATCAGGGCACCTTCGGCGCCTCTACCCTCGCGAAGATCGCCCCCAACCCCTTGTCCCTGAGCAGCCGGTTGAACCGGTCCAGATCTCCCTGAATGATCCGGTCCAGCTCCTCCCGCGCCGCGCGCGCCCGCTGCCGGAGCACCCCGCCCACCTCACGCTGCGACGCGGTCGGCGCATTGTCGGTGCTGCCGATGTCGTTGATCAGATAGCCCAGCTTTTCGCCCGTCTTCGCGGGATAGCGGATCAGATCCTGGCCGCGGCCCGTGATTCGCAATTGCGTGAGCTGCTCCTCGACCCCGATGAACTTCTGCTCCAGTGAGTCGGCCGCCGTCACCACGTCCTTTTGATCTTTAGCCAGCGCCTTGAGGGTGGCGATCTGCACCCGCACCCCCTCGATCGTGTTGGTCATGTCTACCACGCTGTCGAGCGCACGACTGAGCTCCCCCGCCAGCGCCCCCTGCGCCGCGATGTCCTCCTCGCTCCCCGGTGTGTTGGGATCCTTGCGCAGCTCCAGCGGCTGGGTGAATTCCTGGTCCCCAACCCGCAATCTCACGGTGTACCGCCCCGGCGCCGCCAGCAACGCCACCCGCCCGAGACTCGGGCTTGCCTTGCCCGCCATCTCCGCCCGGATGTTCGGCGCATAGAGCGGCGCAACCCGCACCAGCGGTTCCTTGGTCTGCTCCAGCAGCAGATTCCAGGTCACCCGGTTGATGCCCGCCGCCTTGGGAGCGTCCTTGATGGTGCGGACTTCCTTACCACTCGCATCGAGCAGCGCGATCGATACGCTGTCCTTGGACGACTTGAGCCAGTAGTTGATCGAGGCGCCGTATGGCGGATTCTGACCTGTCACCGGGTCATACCACGCCGACATCGGCGGCTCAGCGAAGCGGAACCGGTACGCCGGCCTCGGCGCAAACAAGTGGACTTCCTTCGCGGTCACATCCGTCGTCAGCTGCTGGATCGGCGTGATGTCGTCCAGAATCCAGAAGCCTCGCCCGTAGGTGGCGATCACCAGATCGTTGAAGTGCTCCTGGACCGTGATGTCGTGCACCGGCGCGTGAGGCAGGTTGCTCTGCAGTGGCTGCCACAGCTCACCGTCGTTGAACGAGACATAGAGCGCGTTCTCGGCGCCGAGATAGAGCAGTCCGCGGCGCACCGGGTCTTCCTTGACCCAGTGAGCGTAGCTGAGCGGCGTCTTCGGAATCCCGTTGACGATCAGCTTCCAGCTCTTCCCGTAGTCGCTGGTCCGGTAGACCCAGGGTTCGCGGTTGTCCACCTGGTGTCCGTCCACCGTCACGTAGGCGGTCCCGGCGTCGTACCGCGACGGGGCGATGTTGCTGACGGTACCCCACTCCGGCACCCCGCCGCCGCTCGGGCTCACATTGGTCCAGGTTTTTCCTCCGTCCCGGGTGAGCTGGAGCAGCCCGTCGTTGGTGCCAGCCCAGATCTGCCCCTTCTCCAGCTTCGACTCGGCGATCGCGAACACCACCCCGGCGTATTCGACCCCGATGTTGTCGGGAGTGAGGCCCCCGGAAAGAACCTGCCGGGTCGTGTCGTTCCGGGTCAGGTCGGGACTCAGAAGGCGCCAGGTCTTGCCGCCGTCGTTCGTGGTATGCACGTGCTGGCTGCCGACGTAGACCGTGTTCCGGTCGTGCGGCGAGATCACCACCGGGAAGGTCCAGTTGAAGCGGTACTTCACCTCGCGGGCCGAGTGACCGGCGGTCATCTCGGGCCAGATCTCGATGCTGTTGGAGATCCCGGTGCGGACGTCGTAGCGGGAGACGATGCCGCCCACGCTGCCGAAGCCCGACGCGCTGGACCAGACCAGATTGGGATCCTCGGGGTCGGGCGTGGCCCAGCCGCTCTCACCGCCGCCGACCGAATGCCACATGCCGCGCGGGATGTCGCCCGTTCTGCTGTTGCTCGGCCCCCGCGCCGAGGGCCCGTCCTGCCGGTTGCCGTAGACGAAGTATGGAATCCGGGTGTCCACCGTCACGTGATACATCTGGGCGATGGGAAGCTGGACCGGGTTCCAGGTCTTGCCCCGGTTGGTGGTGATCGAGATCCCCCCGTCGTGTCCCACCGCCATCCGTTTGGCATTGGTCGGATCGATCCAGATGTCGTGATGATCTCCGCCGGGCACTTCGGAGAACGGCGGGTTGATCGAGGTCTTGCCCCCGTCCAGCGTCTTCGTCCAGTTCGAGGTGAGGAAGTAGGCCTCGTTCTCGTTGTCGGGCGCGACCGCCATGCGGGTGTAGTACTGGGTTCGTCCCGCCAGCTCGCGGTCGTGACTCACCAGCTCCCACTTGGCGCCGGCGTCGTCCGAACGCCACAGCTCGCCCGACTCGGCCTCGACACCGGGGAGGGGAACACCATCGCTGGTCTCGATCAGGGCGAAGACTCGATTCGGATTGGTCCGCGCCACCGCCAGATCGACCTTGCCAAATGGCTTGGTCGGGAGACCGTTTCCGGTGAGCCGCTTCCAGGTGGTGCCGCCGTCGACGCTCTTCCAGATTCCGCTCCCCGTGCCGCCGCTCTTCCGCCCCCAGGTGTGAATCACGAATTGCCAGGTCGACGCATAGAGGATGCGCGGGTTGGTGGGGTCCATCGCGACGGCGTATGCGCCGGTGTTCTCGTCCACGAAGAGCACCCGCTCCCAGCTCTTCCCGCCATCGCTCGTACGGTAGACCCCGCGCTGCTGCTGTGGGCCATAGGAGCGCCCCACCGCCGAGGCATAGACCACGTCGGGATTGGTCGGGTGGACGACGATGCGCCCGATCCGTCCGGTGCTGTCGAGCCCGGAGCGGACCCAGGTCTTTCCCGCGTCGGTCGATTTGAAGATCCCCCAGCCGAGCGAGACGTTGCTGCGGATCGAGGATTCGCCGGTGCCGGCCCAGACCACGTTCGGATCCGAGGGAGCCACCGCCAGCGCGCCGATCGACGAGACCGGCATGCTGTCGAAGATCGGCTCCCAGTGGAGCCCGCCGTCGCTCGTTTTGAAGATTCCGCCCGACGCGGCCCCGGCGTAGTAGACGTTGGGGTCGCCGATCACCCCCGCCACCGCCGAGACCCGGTTTCCCTCCGGGCCGATGTGGCGGTACTTGAGTTGCTTGAACAACGACTCGGCGACGGCCGGCGGCGGCGCAGTCCGCTGGGAAGAGGCAACGGCCGGAACGACGAGGAACGCGGAGACGAGAAGGCGGACGGCTCGGGACATGCCGGCTCCTGGAGCGGATGTTGGCGGTCGGAAGATGATAAACTACACCATGTGGTTCGCGATTGGCGACGCCGACCGCCCTCCATCGAAGCAGGGGGTTCCCAGACGATCGCCCGGAACCGCTCCAGCCCGGTCCCTGCAACATCTTCTAGGCCTTGCGCGCACTACGATCGTACGGCATAACATTGAGGACAACCAATGCCATCCCCATCCGAAAAACTCCTGGAGGAGCAACGGCTCTACCAGCAGGCAGAAGAACTGTTTTTCCGGGGCCAGTACGCCAGGGCGCGGCTGCTCTTCGCTCGGCTGGTGCGCATGCGAGGGGAGTACGCCACGAGCGCGGGCGAGTACCTGCGCAGGATCGACGCCCGCCCTCCTGACAAGACAAAGAAGAAAATGAAGAAGGGCGCCGTCAAGACGGCGAAGCGCGCGACCGTTGGCAAGCCGGTCGAGGTGTACCGAGGCGACTGGGGAGGCGCCGGCGCTGCGCCGCGTGTGGTAACCACCGTGACCGATGAGCTCGTCCGACGCACACCGCATCTCGACCTCATTCCCGACAGGCCGCTGGCGCCGGAGATGACGATCGTCGTCGAGGTCTACACCGACGAAGAACCGGCGAAATCCGGTGAACGGTCCCTCCCGGTCGTGGCCCGTTTCCCGCCGGGTATCAACACGTTGAACGTCGCGGTCCGGCTCGCGACGACCGGTCACTTCATTGTGGACGGTCCGGCGATCAAGAAGCTGGTGCTCGAGCGCAAGGTGGCGCGGTCGAAGACGGTCCAGTTCAATGTCCGCGCCCGGGCCGCGCCCGCACTGGCGCAGATCGAGGGGCCGGCCATTATCGCCGCGTATTTCACCCACAACGGGCGCGCCAGCGGCATGGTCGAGCGGGTCTTGTCAGTGGGGTCGCCGGCTGACAAGCCGAGGGGCGGCCCAGCGAACCGACGGCAACCGGTGGCAAGTCTCGGACTGGACGCCGAGGCCGTACAGGCCGATCTGACGGTCGAGATTCTGGACCCGACCCGTGGCGGCCAGCATCTGCTGGTCACGGTGTTTTCACCGCACCTGCCTGAGCTGCGGGACGGCGTTGCCGGCGAATGGCCACTGCCCGGGAAAACCTCGGAGCTCGTCGGCCGGTACCTCGGCAAGTTTGTCGCCGAAAAGGGGACGCCACGGGACACGTTGTTCGAGCTCGTCGGCGCCGGCAAGCAGCTCTTCGAGGCGTCACCGCCGGTTTTTCAGGAAGCATTCTGGGCGCTCATCGACGCCGGCCGCCAGATCCAGACCATCTATGTGGTCTCGGAGGAGCCCTACGTGCCATGGGAGCTGATGATCCCCACTCGCCTGCTCCCCGGCGGCAAGCGGGAACAATGGGATGTGCCGCTCGGCGTGCGGTGCTCGGTAGGGCGCTGGATTCCCAAGGAATTCCTGTCGCCGCGGCAACGCGTGCCGATTTCAAACGGCCACGTGATCGCGCCGGTATACGAGGGAGGTCACCTCCTGAAGAATTCCGAGAAGGAAGCGCAATTGATTCGCGACCGGTTTGCCGGAATGAGCCGCATCACGCCGGCAACCGGCAACGCGATCAACGACTCCATGGGCAAGGGTGGCGGCAGCCTGCTGCACTTCGTTGGTCACGGCCTGGCGGATGCCGAAGGGCTGGTGCTCGAGCTGGAGGGCGAGGGTGACCTGCTGAGCAGCACCCGGCTCAGGGGCATGACCGGAGTGAGCGATGCCTGCGAGGAGCACAAGCCGTTCGTATTCCTCAACGCCTGCGACGGCGGGCGCACTGAAATCGCACTGATAGGCGTCGGCGGTCTCGCCCCTGAGTTCCTCCGCATCGGCGCCTCGGCCGTGCTGGCGCCGTTGTGGGAGGTCAAGGACGTCGTCGCCCACCAGGTAGCCCTGGACATTTACGAATCCGCCAGCAGCTCCCCGCGCACCCCGTACGCGGAAGTCGTCCGCCTCGCGCGTGCGAGGTCGTATAAGGAGCCATGGGAGGATAGCTGGGCCGCGTACTGTTTCTATGGAGATCCGCTTGCCGCTCCAATGTGAGGAGTGCCGATGAGCAAGATGCTGCAAAACGTGCTGGATGTCGTTTCCAGCGGCGGTCCCAAGGCCCTGCGGTCAGCGCTCGAGCCACTCCCCGGGAATACCCTGGGGCCGCTTGCCGATGAGGCGCGCCAGGCGATGAAACAGGCGCTGCGTGAGAGTCGGGGCAATGACGCGATGGCGCTGGCCGCCATCGCGGCATTGGCCTACGCGAAGGCCGGGAATGTGCCCGAGTCGCTGCGCCATCGCTATCATCTGCAACGCCTGTTGTTCATGGCCGCCGGGACGTTCGAGCGGTACCTCGAGCTGCGGAGTGATTTCATCGGTATTGCCGCCGACGCCCAGCAGGCCGGCGTCGGTGATGTGTACTTCGGCGCCCTGATGTCTGCGGCCGACTGTCTGTATTGGGCCAGGACGGTCGCGCCCGACCAGGCCACCGCGACGCAGCTGCACCTGGAAACCCTCCAGATGCTTCTCGCCGTCACCGTCGCCGCGAAGAAGCAGACTGGACACAAAGACTTCCCCATCTTCACGTCGCTCCTTGCGGGCGCATGCCACGAGGCCGACAGGGAGTTCTGGTCCGGGATCGAGGCCGCGAAGGTGAAGGTCCTGCTCGATGCGCTGGGCGTCGCTGCCGAATCGCTGGTGCCGGATGATTGCGAGTTTCCCGGGTCACCGGAACGGACGGTGGGAAACGCCCGGCTCCTGGCCGAACTGAGCTTCAAGCATGGGACGCCGGCCAAGGGGTCGCGGCGCCTCGAGATTGCGATCGATGCCGCCAAGGCCGCCGGCGATCTCGACACGTGGATGATGCTGCTTGGAGATCTGTACCGGGGTCTGCGTGATTCGGGGGTCGGGCCCGAGCGGCTTGCCCCGTTGCGGCGAGACATGGCTCGCAATGCCGAGCCACATCGAGCCGAGCGTCGGTCACGTGCGGGACGTCTCCAACGGGCGCAGTCGCTCGACCTTATGCTGGGCGACGCCGTCGGAGACGCGGTGCTCGAAGCTGCCACGGATCCCGCGGAGTTGTTCGCGATGATGGATGCCCTCAAGGGCCGCCTGCTGGTGGATCGGCTGGCGGGCCTGGAACGCTTCATCGGCGAAACGGGCGCGGCCAACACCGTGGCCGAGCTGGAGCGGCGGGTGCTGCGCTTCAACCCCGAACCGGCGTGGGATCTCCTGGAGTCGGAGTTGAAGCTGATCAGCATGTTGCAGCTGGGCACGCTGTTCGAATCTCCCGACTGGGAGATGATCGGCCGGCTCGAGGAGGCTTACCGGGAGTACGATGCCGGGCTCGTGGGGGTCAGCGCGCCCTGCACGCTGGCCGAAGTGCAGCACGCGCTTCGGCCGGATGAGCTGCTGGTCGAGTACTACATCCCCAGGCATCCGCTCCATCCCGCCAAGGCCCTCGCCATTTTTGCCGTCAGCCGCGAAGACATCCATGTGATTCCGGTAACCCTCGGCACGCCGAGCGGCCTGGGTCTGATCAGCACGATGATCATCGACGGTAAGCAGCCCATCGATTCGAGTGCGCTCGGTGATGCCGTGTTCGGCGTGCGGGTGGCGATCCAGAGAGGAGAGGATGACGTTGCTCTCGAACGGCTCAAGCAGCTTTGGCAGGTGCTGATCTTCCCGCTGCTCGAGTGGCACTATCCGGACGAATTCCAGCGGCTGATCATCGTCCCCCACGGCCCGCTGCACTACGTGCCGTTCGCGGCGCTGGCCGACCCCGACGGGACCCACCTCGTCCAGGATGTCGCCGTGACGGTCTGCCCGAGCGCCGCGGCGTGGCTTGCCCTGCAGAAGAAGACGAGACCCGAGGTGGCAAGCTTCCTCGGCGTTGCTGACCCGCTGATCAAGAACAGCAAGCTGCCGCCGCTCAAACAGGCGCACCGCGAAGTCTCCGTCGCGGAAGAGCAACTGGCGGGTCTGGAGGCCGAGACGCTGGCGGGCGCGAAGGCCACCGAGAGCGCCGTGCGCAAGGCAATTGCCGGCCGGAGCATCGTGCACTTCGCGGCCCACGGCGAGTTTCCGGAGGAGGACCCGATCGACCTCCACAGGATCCTGCTGGCGGCGGACCAGCACCACGACGGGCACCTGCTGGCCGACGAGCTGCGGCGGATGGATCTGCATGCGGCGCGCCTGCTGGTGCTGAGTATCTGCGACGGCGGGCTATACCGGTTCGGTCCGGGCGATGAGCCGTACGGGTTGATACCGGCGGTCCTGGCGGCTGGAGCCGAGAACGTCGTGGCGCCGCTCTGGGCTGTCGAAGACAGTGCGGCCCTGAAGCACATGACCGCCTTCTATTCCGGGTTTCTCGGGCACGGGCCGGCCGGCGCGATGCGCCAGGCATGTATGAGGGCAATCACCGACCGGGTGCCCCTGAAGCACTGGGCGGGGTTCGTGAATACGGGACCAGGACGCCCGGTAACGACGCCTGCCGTGCCCAGGCGGCGGCAGGCGCGTAAACAGTCGGCGCGCCGCTGAATCGGCTGCGCCACATCATCGGCCTCACATCAGGAGGAACATCATGAGCGCCATCATTATGGGTGACCAGGTGGAGATCGTTCGGGTATCCGACGATCAGAAGGATCTGTTGCACAGGCGCGGCAGAGTGGTCATGATCACGGACGACGTGAATTGCGTGCTGAGGCTCGATGCCGGCGGGTCGGCCGTTGTCACCGCCGATCAGCTGAAGAAAGTGAGTTGACGGGAGAGCAATCCTGTATTCTCCCCTCCATGCTCCCCAACGTAGCATCTCCCCTCGACGAGCTTCTCGCCACGCAGCGCGGCATCGTCCTCGATGGCGGACTCGCGACCGAGCTCGAGCGCCGAGGCGCCGATCTCGGCGATTCGCTCTGGTCGGCACGGCAGCTGGTAGAAGACCCCGAGATGATCTGCCAGGTACATGAGGCATACTTCACGGCCGGCGCCGACGTGGCGGTCTCGGCGAGTTATCAGGCCAGCATGCCCGGCTTTGCCGCACGCGGGATCGGCTTCCACAACGCCGTGCAGCTGATGGCGATGAGTGTCGACCTGGCGAAGGAAGCGCGGAATCGGTTTTGGAACAGTCGTGAACCCGTGGCGGGCCGGGCATGGCCACTGGTGGCCGCCTCGATCGGGCCGTACGGTGCGTCGCTGGCCGATGGATCGGAATACCGGGGCAACTATGGTATCTCCCGCCAGGAGCTTGCCGATTTTCACGGGCCTCGTCTCGCAGCCGTGATGACCGCGTGCCCCGATCTGCTGGCCATCGAGACGATCCCCTCGGCCGACGAGGCGGTCCTGGTCCTCGAGCTCATGGCGCCCTGGCCCGAGATGCGAACCTGGGTGTCCTATACCTGCCGGGACTCCGGGCACGTCGGCGATGGCCAGCCTGTTGCCGACGCGATCGCCGCCGTGGCAGGCCATCCCTCCGTCTCGGCTGTGGGTTTCAACTGCGTGGCGCCCGCGTTGGCCGACGAGCTGCTGGTTGCCGCGGCTCGGGTCACCGACAAGCCGCTGGTGATCTACCCCAACAGCGGGGAGCGGTGGGATGCCGCGAGTCGCCGCTGGGTTCCTGGTGATGCTCCCTTCGATTTCGGCGCCGGTGCCCGGCGCTGGTTCGAGCTCGGCGCCCGCTTGATCGGGGGTTGCTGTCGCACCGGCCCCGAAACGATCCGAACCATCCGGACTGCGCTCGGCCGCTGAAAAGTGGTATTGTACGAGATGCCGGCGGAGCTGGGCGCAGCGCTCCGCTGCTTTCCCCGAGGTCCCCCAAATGCAGTCGAGCGACCAGACCTGGCAGCAACGCATGCTGCCTCTGATGGCGCAGATGCTGATCGGGCTCACCGCCTTCTTCTTCGTGGTGAGCCTGGTCCAGCTCACGTACCTCCACTCCACCATCCGCCGCGCCCCGGAGATGAATCTGGCGCCGGCCTTCGCCGCCATCGACAGCACGCCTCCCAAATCCGACACGGACCGCATCCGGGTGGCACAGCTCAAGGCCCTCGCGATCCTCGACGTCGGCACCACCCAGCGCCGCTACCACCAGGTCAACGCCGCGCTGATGGCCAGGATCTGGAAGGGCTACATGGGGTTCGTGACCGGGATGATTCTGTCGCTCCTGGGTGCCGGGTTCATCCTCGGCAAGCTCCAGGATCCGGGCGGGATCCCGACCTCCCAGCGCCGGGTGTCGTCCGGGCTCATCATGATCGGCCTCGGCGTGGCGCTCATGATCACCACCATTGGCGTGAACCACCGGATCGACGTGACCGACGCTTCCGGGTACCTCCGGACCTTCGACCCTGGCGATACCTCCGCCGACCGATTCCAGCTGCCGGCGGAACCTCCCGCGCCGCCGCCGGCACCTGCCACCGCGCCGTCCAAACCATGACCCGGAAGGGGGCACCGATGATCCGTGCCTGCCGCTGGCTCGCCCCGCTCGCGCTGCTCGGCGCGTTCTCCTTGCCCGCGCCGCTGGCCGGCCAGTTCGACCAGCACATCAGCCTCGAGCCGCTGACCACTCGCACGCTGTACAGTCTGGGCCGACAAAAGGCGGAGCGGATCAATAAGGAATGCAGCGGTGACCTCGATGTCTATCTGGATGGCGTCGCCTACCTCTACGCCTATTCACAGGCGGCTGGCCGGGACGGCTCCCTCCAGAGTGACCCGCGATTTGCCCAGGTGTTCGGGCAACAATTCACCGAGGTGGTTGAGCGGGCGAGGCGGTGCCTCAGGGCATACTCCCGGGACGCCTCTATCGCGGGGAGGAACGATAGCTTCTCTCCGGGTCGGGCAACGGCAGATCCCGGGATCACGATGCCGGAATCCTCGCCGGCGGCGCAGCAGTCCCAGGCCAGCCCAGTCGCGGATTTCTCGCAGGAGCGCGCGGGTTACGTGGCGGCAATTGCCCGGGTCGAGCAGCAACGGGATGTCCTGGCGGCGGAAGTCAATCGCCTCCGGAGCCTCCTCCCTTCCACACCGGCACCTCCCGACGCCGCCGCGACTCCCGTCTACCTCAACACGGAGTACCGGATCCGGGCCAAGGCCAACAACCAGTATTGGCATCTCAACTTCGGGGGAGATAACCTCCTCTCGACGAGGATTCAGTCCAACGACGACTTCGCGCGATTCATCGTCGTAGGTTCCGGGGACGGGGCATACAGAATCCAGAACAGGGCCACCGGACGATATCTGTACGCCAGCGGCGCCCAAAGCGGGTACCTGGTCACCTCGACGGACCTGGCCAACGACGGTCCCACGAGATTCCTCCTCTTCCCGGAGGCGGATGGCTCCTACCGAATCCAGAGCCAGGCCACCGGACGATTCCTGAGCCAGGAAGGCGACTCCAACCGTTTCATTTCCTCCAGATACCAGCCGGACAATGACTCCATCCGCTTCTTCTTCGATCGCTGACTGGTGCAATCCGCTCAAGGAGTGCTTCATGCGCGCGCGCAATCCGCTTCCGTTGCTCGCCCTCACCCTGGTCATGGGTGTCGCTCCGGCGCCGCTCGACGCCCAGCAGTCGCTCTACAGCATGCCCACTCAGGAGCTGTACACGAAGGCGCGTGAAAGTGCCGCCAACGTCAACGACAAGTGTGGGCGGGGCAACCGGGAAGACTACCTGGAGGCGATGACGTACCTGTTCGCTTACTACCAGGTGGCCAGCCGGGATGGTTCGCTCCAAGGCGCGCCGGAGTTCGACCGGACCATCAAGAACAAGTTCTTGACCGTGCTCCGGACCGCTCGCAAATGCCTCGGTCTGGTGAACGACGCATCAGCCTCGATGCGGGATGACGGAACCGGGCCGCAGATTACGCTGCCCCCCGTCGACCGCGTGGATCTCCCCAATCCGCCCCCGCCCGGCGCGCAGGTGATCGCGACCGATGCCCAGGGGCGTACCATTCCCCAGCTGGTCGCGATCATCGACCAGTTCCCGCAGGAACGCGCGATGTACTCTGGACAAATCGCGCGGATTGAACAGCAGCGGGATGCTCTAGCCGCAGAAATAGCCCGGCTCCGTAACACGCAGCCCGTCCCGCCGCCCCCTCCTCCACCGCCGACCAACCTCAGCGGAGAGTACCGTATCCAGGTCATGGGCAACGGACTCTTCTGGCATGAGGACGGCAACGGTGACCGGAAGCTCTCGACCCGCTATCAGCCCAACGACGACTTCACCCGGTTCATCCTGGAGATGCAGGCCGACGGCTCCTACCGGATCCGGGTCAAGGCCAGCAACCGGTATCTCCATGCTCCGGGGCACCAGGATTGGATCGTGAGCACCCTGGCGCAGGTGGACGACGACTACACCCGATTCATCGTCGTTCCGGAACCCGACGGGAAAACGTTCCGGCTCCGCCAGAAGTCAACCGGCCGCTTCCTCGGCGTGCGTCCCGACGGCCTCCTCACCAACAATCCACAGTCCGACGACGCCTTCATCCGTTTCCAGCTGCACCGCTGACCGGTGGAATACTTCGACTTCGAGCTCAAGATCGGCGCGGGCTCCCAGGGCAGATTTCCGGTCGAAGTTCTGCGCTCTCCGGCGGGAGAGCAGCGGGGAACCCTCACGATGCCGTGGAACGCACAAGAGCTGCCCGAGCGCATCGCGGCAGTGGAACGCGCGGTCCGGACCGGAGGCGGGTCACGGGGCGTGGATATGGGGAGCACCGGTCCTCCCGCTGCAGTACCGGAGTTCGGCGCCGCACTCTTCCGGGCGGTGATGCCGGAGTCGGTGCGGAGCTGTTATCGGACCAGCAGGGCCCTGGCTGCCCAAAGCGGCAAGGGACTCCGGCTCCGCCTCCGAATCGACGACCCGGCCGTCGCCGCGCTCCCCTGGGAGCTCCTCTTCGATGACGAAGAAGGCGACTTCGTTTCGCTGTCCAACGTCACCCCGATCGTCCGGCACCTCGAGCTGGGACGAGGAATCGCGCCGCTGTCGGTCCAGCCACCACTCCGCATCCTCGCCATGGTGTCGGGTCCGCGCGACCTGCCCGCGCTTTCGGTGGCGCACGAGCGGGAGCGGATGGAGCAGGCGCTGGCGCCGCTCGTCGCGCGGGGAGACGCCACCCTGACCTGGCTGGAAGGCGACGGAAGCGCGGCGCTCCAGCGCGCGATGCGGTCCGAATCGGGCCCCTGGCACGTCTTCCACTTCATCGGGCACGGCGGCTTCGATGCCGCATCGGGTGAAGGGATCCTGATGCTGACGGGAGACGACGGCGCCTCGGTGGCGCTCCCGGCCACCCAGCTCGGCCGCCTCCTCTCGGATCACGGATCACTCAGGCTCGCGGTGCTCAACGCCTGCGACGGCGCCCGGGGCGACGACGCCAGCCGCTTTTCCAGCACCGCGGCGGTGCTGATGCGCCGCGGCCTCCCCGCCGTGGTGGCGATGCAGCACCCGATCTCCGACGACTCGGCGATCGAGTTCTCCCGCGAGTTCTACGGTGGGCTGGCGGGCGGACTCCCGGTCGACGCGGCGGTGGCGGAGGGGCGGAAGGCGGTGTCGCTCCTGCCAGGCGGAGGATTGGAGTGGGGCACACCTGTGCTGCACATGCGTTCGGCGGACGGACAGCTATTCGATTTGTCTCGGCCGGAGGTGGAGAAGGAGGAGCTTCCGCCCATTCCAGGCACCGGACCGTGGGCGAAGCTGGTGCCGGCGCTGATAATCGTGGGCTTGCTGGGCTATGTCGTGTTCATGCTGCTGACGTAGCAGACCCTACCGTTCGCAATCGGGCAGCGCTTTCGGCTGCTCCTCCCACCCGGTCGTGACCCGGACGCCGAGGTTGATGAGACCCTTCCCCTTGCCGCTGTCGACCGACACCCAGCCGCCCCCGCGGGGGAGCAGCAGGATTTCGTTGTTGTTGAAGTTGAACAGCTCGACATCGTCGCTGTCAGTTGGCCTCTGGAGGTAGATGTCCTGGGTATCGGTCGTTCCCTGGGTAAACTCGATCCAGTTGCAGGTCGCCCCGTCCCGCGCCCAGGCCCGCTCCGACCCATCGACGCCCTGGAAGTACACCGCCCAGCTGTCTTTTCCCGGCATCAGCTTGATGGCACCAAAGACTGCCGCGGCGAGCACGACGGCGCCGACTGCGCCGACTGCGGCCTTCTTCCGGGTACTCCAGGATGTTGAAGCTGGGGCGGGAAGGGCGGGTGGGGCGGGAGAGGCCGGTGGCGCGGCGGCCTGTTGCGCGACGAGCTCCGCGCGGCTGGGCATGCGCTGGTACACGCCGCTGGCTTTCGCCTGGTTCGTGGTAGTGCCCTCGATCTTGAACAGCTCCCCGTCGGGCGAGTGCATGTGCAGCACCGGCGTCCCCCACTCGACCGACTTGTCGCCCACCATGCTGATGGCCTTCCGCGCTTCGCCCACCGCCGCATCCACCGGCATCTCGTTGCCGAGGGCCTCATAGAGCGATCTCGAGAACTCGATAGCGGCGTCGTCGCTGATCTCGTACTGCATGGCAATGACGGCGGGGACGCCGCGCCGGACCAGGGTGGCCGCGGTGCTGGAAAAGACGTCAGTCGTGTTGCCCTTGGCACCGAGGCAGGAATTGAGCACCACCAGGCGAAGAGCGGGTTCGTCCGCCAGGAGCCGGCCCACCTTGGTGGCGGTCATGAGGTGGGTGCCGCCGTCTTCGTTGGTAAAGGCGAGCACCCCCTCGCCCTCGGCGGCATCGAACCCACCGTGTCCGACGAAATGGAAGATGTGATAGTCGTTCTTCCGAAGCGCGGCCTGGAGATCGCGCCAGGAGGATCCCTCCAGCCAGTCGAGGCGCAGCAGCCCGGCGTCCTGGAGGCCCTTGGTCGCCGCCTCCATGCGTTCCCGTTCCCGCTTGATGTTGAGCTTGGGGCGGTCGTTGGGGCTCGCCACCATCGCCAGAATCGCAATGGGACCCTTGACGGTAAGTGTCTCGGGGGGACGGTCGGATTCCAGGAAGCGCACCACCGGCGTGTTGGAGGAGAGCGCCACGTAATCGCCGGTGGAGCCGTCGTAGAGAAATTCCCAGGGCAGGGTGGTGAGATCGGGAGCTTCGATCCGCAACCGGATCCGGAGGCCCTTCTTCTCCAGGCGGGCGCGGTCCTGGCTCATCCGGAACTTGGCCTGAACCTGGTCCACGAAGAGCGCCTCGAAGAGCAGCTTCCCGAAGTCCTTGACCGAGGCCGTGACGGTCTCGTCCATCGCGATGCCGCGCACCGGAAAGGCCGAGTCGCGCACGGCGGTCTCGATGCCATGAAGCTGGCTGGCGAGCTGGGTCGGGTCGAACGGGATGCGCAGCGTGCCGGTGGTCTCGCCGGCGGGTGACTTCATCACCACGACGGGATAGTCCTGTCCGCTCCCGGGCGCGATGTGGATTTCGAATTCGAGGTATTGCGTCATAGCCACTCCAGAATCTTCATCCGCGCGCCTTCGTGCTCGAAATACTTCGCGTAGGACACCGCTTCGTTTCCCTGAATCACCAGCGTCTCTTCGATTGGAAAATATCCCGACCCGTTCTTGCCCGACACGCTCGCGATCGGCACCACGAAATCGTTGGCGCCTCCCAGCAGCCTGGCGACACCGCGACCCAGGATGAATCGCTTGAGCCCGGGCACCACCGGCGTCGCATCGCCGGCCACCGCAAAGTATCTGGTGTCGCCGGTGCGCTCTCCCGCGGTGTTGAGCCAGGGGATCAGGGTCCCTCCGGCGGACATCGTGGTGAGACCATCGAGTCCACCGGCCGCGCCCACCGCCGCCTGTTTGAGCACGCCCATGATCAGGCTCAGCGCGTCGGTGACGCCGGGGATCGGAATGAAGGTGATGACGTTGGTAAAAAGGTCGAGCGCCTTCCCGAGATTGGCGGGGTCGGCCAGTGGTGTGCCGGCATTCGGCGCCCCGACAAAGATGCATTTCCCCACCCGGACCCGGCGCCCGACGATCCCGAGCTCATCCTGTTTTTCTGTCAGCACCCTGCCCACCAGTCCGCCTCGCGAATGGCAGATGATGTCCAGATCGAGTGTTGTCCCCTCGGGCAGCTGGGCCAGAAATCGCTTGGCGTTTTCCCTGGGGTCGTGGGAGAGCGTGAAGTGGTCGAACCCGATGACGCGGCCTTCGTACTTCCGGTTGAGCTCCTGCACGTAGTCTGCCGGCATGCCGCCGAAGCCCAGGTGCGAACGGCTCATCGGACCGTGCAGGAGGAGCAGCGAGCGGCCGGCGGCCAGCCGCTTCCATCCCTCGCCGTCGAGCGCGGGTGCGTTACCGTTGCTGAAATTGTCCGGTGTGAAGCCGCGGACTCGATAGGGATAGCGACGCTGCTCCAGCGTGTTGACCAGTGTGGAGCTCACCTTGCCGAGGACCGGGTCGATCAGCGGGAACACGATCTCCTTGAGCACTTTGTTGCCGAACGCGGCCAGGCCGCTGCCGCGCCCGGTCGCGCCGGCCGGATGCTCCGCCGGGAGTTCGGAGGGAATCCGATAGCTTCGGGGGCCGCCGCCGACGGTGACGGCTCCCCGTGATCCAGGCATCGCGGCCGGCGGAGGCGCCAGGTGCCAGGACACTACGCCGAGGTCGTCGGTGGCCAGGACGAGCTGACCTAACCCGGGGCCCGGGTCGGTCAGCTTGAGCTCCACTCCCGCGGGGCCAGCGCCCCCGCGTCCCGTTGGCGCGGCGTCGGCGGTGCCGGTGATCGAGACCGCCTGCTTTACTTCCGCTCCCGCTTCCGCGAGCGCCTCGGCCAGCGGTCCGCTCAGCGCCGCGACCGCCTCCTGGCGGCCCTTGGTACCCAGATGCGCGGTGACAGTACCGGTCACGCCGGTCGCGGCGACCTTGGCGTCGCCGACCGCCACCTCGCCGCCATCGACTTTGAGCGCCGTCGCGGTGCGTCGCCGCACCACGAAGGTGCGCGCGACCGTGGTCCAGCCCTCCTGCGCTTCGGGCGCCATCGCGACGCCGCGAGTCGTGCTTCCCTGGAAGGCACGGTGCAGCAGGTCACCCAGCGGAGAGGATTTCCGCATGCCGCCGCCGCGCACCCCCTTCTGGGTCAGCACCGAAAAGTCCGCCGGCTGCTCGGTGACGAACAGCTTGATGGTCTCGACCGCTTCGGCTTCGAGCGCGTGGTCCACCGTATCGACATAGGGATAACCGGCGGGCCAGGTCACCGTCGGCACCGGTTTGGCCATCGGACCGATGACGTACGACTGGCCGCCCCGGAGCTTTTCCTGCGCGGCGGGTGAGTTCCGGTCGGGACGGAGCGGCGTGACGGCGCCGTTCGCTTCGAAGTCCACCAGGGCGACATAAGCGTCCTGATCGTGTGTGCTGGTGATCCGGAAGCCGATCGGCTCTCCCTCGGTGTAGACGACCTCTCCCCCCGCGATATCCGGCTGGACCTCGAACCACTTCCCGTCGGCGCCCTGCTTGAGCAGCTCGAGCGTGAACTTGCCCTGGAAGGTGCTGTTGGGATCGGGGTTGCTCAGCGCGAGCGCCTGGCGATACCGGGCGATCGTCTCGAGGTTGTCCCGCACCGTAGCTTCGTCGCCGCGCGGCTTCAGCTTCATCGCGAGGTCACCGCTCTCCGCAGTTGCCGCCCACGTTGGCACGGCGAGGGGCCCGGCACGGGGAATCGGATCGGCAGCGGACGCGCTTTCGCGCACCGGGAGGAGCCGGATGGTGATCGCGGCCGGCTCGCCGTCGCCCGTCATCTTGAGCAAGGGTGACGCTTCGACCAGTGCGCGGAGCGGCGCGGCTTCGGCGTCGGGAGTCTCTACGATCTTGACCGCCAGGCGAAACTCGCCGAAGGCGTGCCGGGTTTCGAACGCCCGGTTGTCGGGGACGATGGCCCCCGTTGTGACCTCAGTGACGCGAGCTTCCGACGTCACCACGCTCAGGCTCACCACCTCCGCCTCGCCCAGCGGCGTGGAATCCTTCGCGTCCTTGGTGCCCTGCGGGTGGATGGCGTAAAGCGATCCCACGGTCACGCCCTGAGCGGCGCCGGCGCTCAGGGTGATCAGGTCGCCATTGCGGGACGTTACCTTGAGATACCGCGTGGGCACCACGTCCTTCACGCCGAAGATCTCGCGGTCGGCCTTTCCCTCCATCTGGGGTCGCTGCGCCGCGTTGTTGCCGTTGACCAGGGCAGCGGCGCGCTCGAAAACATCGCGATAGGTGGTGCCCGGACGCGCCTGGCGCAGCTGGTGCCCGAGGAACCAGCTCAGGGCGCCGTGGGTCACCGTGCCTCCCCCTTCCGGCGGCCGGTATTCCCATGCGATTTCCTCGTCGCGGCATCCGGAAATGACGACATACTTCTCGGTGATGGGGAGCCAGCCGCTCGGCCCGGAGGGCGTGGGACCGCCCCTTCCGGCAGCGGGCAACGGGAAACGGCCCACGGCGGCGAGCTGCTCCGGGGTGCGCCGGTCGGGCGCGGTCGTCCGGCCCTTCGCACCCAGGGCATCGCGGGTTATGGTGCCCGAGTGGCAGCAGTCCATGATCAGGGTGATGAAGCGGGTGCGCTCGCCGAGGGCGTCGAGCTTGAGTGCCAGCTCGTCGTCGGTGATGTCGAGGCACTTTCCCTTGTTGTCGGGAGTATAGCCCTCGGTGTCGTAGGGCTGGATGGTGCTGTCCATGCCGGAAGGCTCGTCGCCCTCCAGATCGGTGAGCCTGCCGCCATGCCCGGCGTAGTGCAGGACGACGATGTCGTCCTGCCCGGTGGCGGCAATCATGGCGTCGAAAGCGTCGAGGATGGCCTGGCGGGTGGCCATCTCGTTGGTGAGCAGCGTGATGTTCGCTTCAGGAAAGCCGAAGTTCTCCTGAAGGATCTCCCGCATCAGACGCACATCGTTGACGCACCCGTTCAGCTTGGGCAGAAGCGGGTAGTCCTCGATGCCGATCAGGAGCGCCCGGCGGGCCTGCGTCACTCAGCTCTTCTTCTTGTCCGGCTTGGGGGGAGGTGGGGACCCGCCTCGACCGCCGGGGCCAGGAGGCGGTGCAA
>Ga0070699_100001032_pt1 | contig 25868 bp, 27 predicted proteins | sample KBSK1503metaG_FD_65473 | JGI IMG/M metagenome (GOLD analysis project Ga0070699, IMG submission 65473) | Corn, switchgrass and miscanthus rhizosphere microbial communities from Kellogg Biological Station, Michigan, USA - KBS K1-50-3 metaG | ecosystem: Host-associated > Plants > Roots >...
GGGGGCTCGGGGTTGGGGGTTGGGGAGGTGGAGATAAGGAGTGACCGGGATTGCGGCGTGAACATCCGCCGCGCCGGGGAAGACCTCAAGAAGGGAGCCCTGGCCCTCGCCTCAGGCTCGGCGCTCGGGGCCGCGGAGCTGGGCGTGCTGGCATCGCTCGCGGTGGCGCACCCGCTGGTCTACCGCCGCCCCCGCGTGGCGATCCTGGGCGGAGGCGACGAGATCGTGGATGTCGACCAGCCCGAGGAGATTCTCTCCGGCAGAAAGGTGGCGAGCTCCAACACCCACACGCTCATCGCCCTCATCCGTCAGACCGGCGGCATACCCGTCAACCTGGGCCTGATGCGGGACACGAAGGAGAGCGTGCGGGAACACGTCCGTCGCGCCGCGGACTGCGACCTCCTAGTGACGACCGCCGGCATCAGCGTGGGCGAGCACGATCATCTGCGCGCGGTGATCGAAGAGCTCGGCGCGGTGCATTTCTGGAAGATCCGGATGCGGCCGGGAGCGCCGGTGGGTTTCGGAACGGTGGGAGACGTACCGTGGATCGGGCTGCCGGGCAATCCGGTGAGCACCATGGTGACGTTCGAGCTGTTCGTCCGCCCCGCCATCCGCGCGATGATGGGGCATCCCTTGCCCTTCCGGGCCGTCACACCCGTCACCGTGGCGGAGCCGGTCACGCTGGGCCCCAAACTCCAGCATTTCCTTCGAGCGGTGGTGACGGGCCACGACGTCAGGCTCACCGGACCGCAGGGCTCCGGGATCCTCACCTCGATGGTCAAGGCCAACGCATTGCTGATCGTTCAGGAGGGACAGCACGAAACGCCGAAGGGCGCCCTTGCGAGCGCCCTCCTGCTTGACGATCCGCACCACGTCGCGGAGCCGCCCTGGTAGCGGTCCGCCGCTAGGGGATGGTGGGTTGTCCCTTCACCGAGGCGAGCACCCGCTTCAGGTCCAGGTGCTGGGCTTGCTGGTGGATCTCTTCCTGCACCCGGGGCAGCAGAGATTCTGCCTCGGCCTTGAAGCGCTGAAACAGGTCGCGAAGGTCGTCCGCCGAGAGCTCGCGGCCCTGCGCGTAGTACTGCCGGGCGGCGTAGCCGATCGCATAGGTCGTGACAAAGGACACGCTGGCTCCGGCCGCGGCGCCCGCGGTGCCTCCAACAAGGCCTCCGATCGCCCGACCGAACATCCCGCGGCCGAGCCCACCCAGGATCCGGCGGGTCATGCCATCGAAGACCTGGGCCGCGGCCCCGATGCCCATCGTGCCGAACAAGTCCTTGATCTGGTCGCCGTCGAGAGAGTGGCCGTAGTCCTTGCCGATCCGGTAGACCAGGCGCATCTGCAGCGGGATGATCGCGAGCGAGGCAAGGTTCTGGGGGAGGAGCTCGAGCGCCCCGGTGAGCAGGGCCTGCTTCCGGATCATCGTATCGATCGCGGCGTCGTGGGAGAGCGCCGGGATGCCGGCTTGGGAGGGCCGGGGCGCCTCGCCGGGTGCGGTGCCCCGCGTGGTGTCGGGGAGCGGTCCGGCCAGGGGCGCGAGAGCCAGCGTCTCCACCTCCCGCTGCAGCGTCTCGGTTTCCTCGTCAGCGGTCGCGATGACCCGGCGGAGTTCCTCCAGGAAGACCTGCTCCGCGGAGTTGGCGAGCCCGTCGGCATAGATCACCGACAGCGCCATTTCCATCGCGGTCCGCCTCGCCTCGGGCGAGGAGAGCCGCTCGGCCGCCTCGGCCAGGGTCAGCTCGCGGTTCTGGGCCTGAACCGCCAGGCCGGATTCGGGGTCGGCCCCCAGCCGGGCTGCGATGCGCTGAAACTGGGCCTGCTCCTCGGCGGACCGATCGCCGTCGGCGAGGGCGGCGAGGTAGCAGATGGCGACGATCGGGTCCCGGTCCTGCTCGAGCATGCCGTGCTCCTTCGAGTAGTCTTTGCGAGCCCCTCGGGGGCCAAGCAATCTGATGCTGGTTGCTCTCGAAGAGAAGTTAAACCGGGTGTCGGGGAGACGTTTGACGAGGTGGCCCAAACCGCTTAATTTTGAGCCAGTTAGAAGGGGAGTAGCTCATCCGCCGGAAGGCGGACCGCGGAATCGTCAAGACTGTCGGCACTGCGCCGGCACGGTTCCCGGGGTTATGGGGTAACCCGTATCAGAGCGAGACCTTCGTCGGCCGCCAGAGGGCGGAGACGAGGTCTCGTTTTTCATTTTGAGGAGGCAAGGAGCAAGACATGAGGACCGATTCAAAGACATTCATGCTGCTCGCCGGCATGATGGCACTCTTCCTGGGGCTGGGCCAGATCTTTGGCGGCACCTCGGGGATGCTGATGGCACTGCTGGTAGGCGGAGCATTCAACTTCGTGATGTATTTCTGGTCCGACAAAATCGTGCTCAAGATGTACGGGGCGCGGGTCGTGACCGAGCGGGAGGCGCCGGCGCTCTACCAGATGGTGGACCGGCTGCGCCAGCGGGCCGGGCTGCCGATGCCGGTGGTGGCGATCGCGGCCCACGAGCAACCCAATGCGTTCGCCACGGGCCGGAGCCCGCAGAAGGCGGTCGTGGCGGTCACCGAAGGACTGCTCAAGCACCTGCCTCAACAGGAGATCGAGGCCGTCATCGCCCACGAGCTGGCCCACATCAAGAACCGGGACATGCTGCTGTCGACCGTGGCGGCGGGATTGGCGGGAGCCATCGGTTTCCTGCCCCGGATGATCTTCTTCGGCAATACCGATGACGATGGCGACGGCAACGCGGGGCTGGGACTGATCTTGATGATCCTGGCGCCGATCGCGGCGATGATCGTGCAGTTCGCGATCTCCCGGCGCCGCGAGTTCGAGGCGGACCGGGTGGGGGCCCAGATCCTGGGCCGGCCCGAGCCGCTGGCGAGCGCGCTGCAGCGGCTGGACGCGATCGCCCACCAGGTGCCGATGAACGTGGTGCCGGCGGCGGCGCCTCTGGCGCAAGTCAATCCGCTCGCCGCATACGGCGGCGGGATGATGCGGCTGTTCAGCACCCACCCGCCCACGGAGCAGCGGGTCGCGGCGCTGATGAAGCTGGCCAGGGCCTAAGCGATGGGCGACCACGGCGTCCTGGTCTGGGGCGGGTTCACCACCCTCGTCCTCGGGCTGCTCGCCGTGGATCTGCTGGTGGTCAACCGGCATTCCCACGCTCTCGCCGTCAAGGAAGCGGCGCTGTGGAGTGCCGGTCTGGCAACGCTGGCCCTGCTGTTCGGCGGATTTCTCTGGTGGAGGGAGGGCAACCATCCGGCGCTGGAGTTCTACTCGGGGTACCTGATCGAGCTCTCGCTTTCGGTCGACAACCTCTTCGTCTTCCTGCTGATCTTCCAGTACTTCAACGTCCCCGAGAAGCTGCAGCCCCGGGTGCTCAAGTGGGGCATCTTCGGGGCGATGCTGATGCGCGGCGTCATGATCGGGCTCGGCGCGCTCCTGCTGCAGCGATTCAACTGGATCGTGTACGTGTTCGGGGCGATCCTCGTGATCACCGGCATCCGAATGCTGCGGCCGGGAGGGATCACACCCGTCGAACCGGAGCACAACCCCGTCGTGCGCCTGGCGCAGCGCTTTCTGCCCTTTACCGGGGAATACTCCAAGGACCATTTTTTCGTCAGGATGCACCGGCGCTGGTTTGGTACCCCGCTGCTGCTGGTGGTGCTGGTGGTGGAGTGGAGCGATCTGGTCTTTGCAATCGACAGCATTCCGGCCATCTTCGCGGTGACCCGGGATCCGTTCATTGTGTACAGCTCCAATGTCTTCGCGATCCTTGGGCTCCGGGCCCTGTACTTCGTGCTGGCGGGGGTGATGGACCGGTTCCAATACCTCAAGCCGGCGGTCGCGGCCATTCTCGTGTTCGTCGGGCTCAAAATGGGGCTCGGCGCGTGGGTTCACGTGGCGACAGGAGTTTCACTGGCGGTGATCGTGGGGCTGCTGGCCGCGGGTGTGACGGCGAGCCTGCTGAAGCCGGTAGCTAAGAGTGACGGGCGGACCGGCGCACGGGCGGTAACGCCGAACGATCCGGCGCATTAGGTGTCGAGAGGAGGCTACCGATGATTCGGAAGCTGGCTTCAGGAGGCTATCGGCTGTATTCCAGGAAGAAGAATCCGAAGACCGGTCGGCGCCGTAACCTCGGCACATTCAAGACCAGAGCGGCCGCCGAAAAGCACGAACGGGCGGTCCAGTTCTTCAAGCGGCACGGTTGACGGTCACCATGAGCGAGCCGTTCCGGGTCCAGGTGTCTCCCTGGATCCTCGAAGATCTCCGTGAACGCCTGCTGGCAACGCGCTGGCCCGTCGGGGTGACCGACAGCGGAGGTGTTCCCCTGAGCGCCATGCTGGACATCTGGCGCTATTGGCTCGAGGAATTCGACTGGCACACGAGCGAACGGGACATCAACCGCTTCCCCCACTTCCGGACCCATTGTGGCGGGCTCTCGCTGCACTACATCCACGTGAAGTCCACCCGCCCCGACGCTCAGCCGCTCCTCCTGCTTCACGGATGGCCCGGCTCCTTCGTCGAAATGCTGCCGATTCTCCCGCTCCTGACGGATTCGTTTCACGTCGTGGTTCCGTCGCTGCCCGGCTATGGCTTTTCCGACCCACCGTCGTCGGCCGGCATGTCGAACCAGCACATTGCCACGCTGCTGGGCGAGCTGATGACCAAGCTGGGCTACGACCGGTTCGCGATTCAGGGAGGTGATTGGGGTGCCGGGATCGGAACCTGGCTCGCCCTGGAGTTTCCGTCCCGAGTAATCGCGCTGCACCTCAATTACATCCCGGGCTCCTATGCGCCGTTCGTCGAGGGCGTACCCTCAGCCGAAGAGGCCGCCTACTTGCGGCAAGTCGAGCAGTGGCGCGACGAACAGGGCGCCTACGGCCATGTGCAGCGGACCCGGCCACTGACCCTGGCGTACGGCTTGAGCGATTCACCGATCGGACTGGCATCCTGGATCGCCGAGATGTTCCGGGAATGGGCCGATCCAGAGAGCGGTATTCCACTGGATGTCATCCTGACCAACGTTATGATCTATTGGGCCACCAATACCATCGCGTCGTCGATGCGGCTCTACCTGGAGTCGGTGAAGACACCGCTTCGGCTCGGGCGGGGTGAGCGAGTCCGGGTCCCCTGCGGCATCGCGAAGTTTCCCTATGAAGCGCCGTTTCCGCCCCGAAGCTGGATCGAGCGCGGGTACGAGGTCGTGCGCTGGACCGATATGTCCCGGGGTGGGCACTTTGCCGCGCTGGAGGCTCCGGAGCTCCTCGCCGCCGACGTGACCGAATTTGTTCGTGGTGTGGAGTAATGAGAGGAAGGGAATGACCAGCCACACCAAGTACCTCTGGTTCGAGACCAAAAAGCGCCACGAGATCATCGACATCACCGATGAGGTCGAGGAAGCGCTCCAAGCCAGCGGCGTCCGCGAAGGGATGATCCTGGTCTCGGCGATGCACATCTCCGCGTCGGTGTTCGTGAACGACCACGAGCCGGGCCTGTGGCACGACATCCTCCATTGGCTGGAGCACAGCGTGGCTCCCTGGGACCCGAAGCGTTACAGGCACAACGACACCGGGGAGGACAACGCCGCGGCGCACCTGAGGAGCCTGGTCATGGGCCACGAGGTGATCGTGCCGGTCACCGGGGGAAAGCTGGACTTCGGGCCTTGGCAGCGGGTGTTCTACGGGGAGTGGGACGGTCAGCGGCGGAAGCGCGTCGTGATCAAGGTGATGGGAGACTAGCCCACCGTCGTCGTCTGCTGCCCCGGAGAAACGATCGTCACTGTGCCGCCCCACCGGCAAATGCATTGGCAGCCATTGTGCACCGCCGGAAGATTCACCGCCTTCACCGAGGACGAGCCCGGAGTCCACGGGGTCACGATGGCCGGAGCGCAGGGCGCGCTGGCCCCGGGCGGCAAGGCCGCCACCGCGGGGTTGGCCGGAGACCGGCACTGGCCGAACGGCCGGATATTCGTTCCCGATAGCTGGTCCGTGACCGTCGCCACGGCTCGGCCGCCCGCGCTTACCCCCCGCGTCGTCGGTATGTCGAGCGCGCTCGGCGCGGACCCCATCGTGCACTGGAGCAGGGCACCCGACGTGACCAGAGTTGCCATGGTGCGCCTCAGTTCAGGGCGATGGTAGAGCCGCGGGCGCTGAACGGACCTGTGGCATTGACCTGGAGCTGACCCCCGGCCCTGATCGTCATGTTGCCGCCCGCCTCGAACGTAACGTTTGAATTCGCGCGAAGGTTGAGGTTGCCGTAGGAGTCCCTGGTGAACCCGACCTCGTTCGCGAGCCTGGCTTCCAGCGCGGCCACCCGCTTCTGGAGATCGGTGATCTCGGTAGACTGGGTCGTCGTCCGCAGGATGGGGTCTTTGAGCCGAACCTGTGCACTGGCCTTGCGATGGAATGTGGGGATCAGGCTGGCGAGGATGGCGATGAGGGCTTCTTTCCGGCCAATGCGCATGGAATCCTCCTTGAGATTCCGCGAACATAGCCCGCCGGCGTGGATTGTCCAATAAGACTCCTGGTGTGTGCGAGGCCCGCCCGCGAATCGTCGACACTGGTGTAAGGGAACTGGCGGACTCTCGACTCATGCACAGGAGGTTCCCATGGAGGTCCACGACCACGTCTGCGGGATGTTGCTGGACGACAAGACGGCACCGGAACAGTCCAGCTACGAAGGCACCACCTACTATTTCTGCAGCACGAGTTGCAAGAACACCTTCGACGAGCATCCCGAGCTGTACGCCGCGGACATACCACAATCGACGCGGTAGGGCAGGCGGAATCGAGCGGGCCCGGGCAATCTGTCCGGGCCCGCTTCGATAAACCCCGGATCAGCCGGCGACATCCAACCAGGAGACCCCTTATTACCTCGATCGAGGACCGGCCCGATGAAACCGCCCTCTCGACTGCACCTCGCCGGATTGTGCGCCCTCCTCACCGGACTCCAGCCCTCCCCGAGTCCATCCCCTGAGCCGAGGATCGCGTTCTCCTCCAAGCGCGACGGGAACTGGGACATCTATCTGATGGACGCCGGCGGGGGACAACCGATCCGGCTGACCACCCGGCGGGCCAGCGATCGGTTTCCGGTGTGGTCGCCGGACGGGCGGAGGATTGTCTTCGGGTCGGAGAACGCCGGACAGTGGGAGCTCTGGGTTATGGAGTCCGACGGCAGCCGGCCGATCCACCTCACCACGGGAATCGTCGCCAAGGGTCCCCGGAGCTGGTCGCCGGACGGCACCCGGATCGTCTTCGAATCGGACCGCGACGGGAATCGCGAGATCTACAGCATTCGCGCCGACGGGACGGGGCTCACGCGTCTGACGAACAACCCCGAGGAGGATTTCAACCCCCAGTGGTCACCCGACGGCACCTGGATCGTGTTCACCTCCTCGCGCGACGGCAATCGCGAGATCTATGCGATGCGGGCCGACGGAGGTCAGCCGGTTCGCCTCTCCAGCCATCCGGCTGCCGATGGCAGTCCGGCCTGGTCGCCGGACGGGAAGCGGATCGCCTTCATGTCGACTCGGGACGGTGATCGAGATATCTACCTCATGGACTCCGACGGACGGAACCTGGTCCGGCTCACCGCGGACCCGGCGAATGACGACCTTCCCCGCTGGTCGCCGGATGGAACCCGAATCGCGTTCCAGGCAGTCCGGGGGGAGAACTACGATATCGAGGTGGTGGAGGTTGAAGGACACCGCCGCACCCGGCTCACAGCCACACCCGAATACGATGGCTCCTTCGCCTGGTCTCCGGACGGAGCCCGGCTGGTCTGCATCTCGGGCCGCGACGGCTATGATGCCGTCTATCTGCTCCCGCTCGGCGCCGGCTCGCCGGTCCGTCTCACTACCCAGGCGTCGCTGGATCCCCGCTGGTCGCCGTGATGGCATAGGCCCGCGCTCCCGCGTCCTTTCGACACGCCCCCGTCCTCTGCCAGGGTCACCCGGACACGCGAGCAGAGTCCTGCACTCGATTGCCCCTTGTGCCGCAACGGCTTGGGAATACGTCTCCCAGGCACGCCCCGTGCAGACCTGACCCGAAATGACCAAGCAATCCCTGGCCCTTCTGACCCTCCTCCTGGCGGGCGCGGCGTGCGAAGCGCCGACCGCCCCCGGCGAGCACGACAGCCTGGTCGCGGCCCGGGCCCTCTGGCGCGCCCGGGGGTCCGACTCCTACACCTTCACGATTAATCGCGGCTGTTTCTGCGTCCTGGGTGGCCAGACCGTCACGGTCACCGTCACCGGTGGCGCCGTGGCAGCCGCCGAGTACGAGTCGTCCGGCGCCGCGGTGGACAAGGCGCTCCTGACCTACGTCGCCACGGTTCCTGACCTGTTCGACCTGATCCAGTCCGCTCTCGACGCTAAGCCGGCCCTGTTCGCGGCCACTTATGACCCGGTGTACGGCTACCCAACCCGCATCGAGATCGACTATTCCGCGAATGTCGTGGACGACGAGCTCGCGATCAGCGCGCGGAACCTCACCCTCTCGGGCACCAGCGCCAGGTAGCGCCCCTATGCCGGCCGCGCGGCTCCGCCTCGCCCTGCTGCTGGCCCTCTCCCTCCCGGCCTGCGGGCTGCTCACCGGCCCCGACAAAGACGACCGCCTGGCCGAGGCGCGTGCCCTCTGGTCGGTTCAGGGCCAGGAGAATTACAGCTACGAAGTCCGGTCCGACTGCTTCTGCGGCCTGGCGGGCCGCTGGATCGAGATCACGGTAATCGGACACCAGGTCGTGAGCGGGCGTTACCTGGACACCAACACCCAGGTCGAGTCCAGCTTCCTGCCGGCTCTCCCCACGGTGGACGATCTGTTCGAGCGGATTCAAGACGCCGTCAAGTCGGATCCGGTCCTCCTGCAGGTCGAGTACCATCCCGGCGACGGTCATCCCACCCGCATCAATGTCGACGTCAGCTACAACATCGCTGACGAGGAGTACCTGCTGCAGAGCAGGAACCTGATGGGGCTCCTCACGGCAAGCGGCAGCACTCCGCCGAGGTAGCGCCATGGCCCACCGCGCCCGCCATCCCCTCCTCCCCGCCCTGCTCCTGCTCGCGGCGTGCACTGGATCGACCGAGGAGAGCCGCAAGGAGGCTCCGCCCCTGCTCACCGAGCTGCCGCGCGCGCTCAGCCCGGCCGAGATCCGCACGGTGGCCGCGGGCAACCAGTTCGGGTTCGAGCTGCTCTGGCGGGTGCGGAACGCGGAGGGAGAGGTCAACCTCTTCCTCTCTCCGGTCAGCGTGTCCATGGCGCTGGGTATGACCCTGAACGGAGCCCAGGGCAGCACGCTCGACTCGATGCGGGTGGCCCTCCGGCTGGATGGGGCGCCTATCGGGGAGATCAATGCCGGATACCGTAACCTGATCGACCTGCTGCAGAGCCTCGACGGCACCAGCCAGTTCCGGATCGCCAACTCCATCTGGGGCCACTCGGGGATTCCCTTCCTGCCGGCCTTCCTGGACGCGGGCAGGACGCATTTCGACGCCGAGGTACGCTCACTCGATTTCGCCGCGCCGGCGACGCTCACCGTGATCAACGACTGGGTGAATACCAAAACCAACGGCAAGATCGCGAAGATCCTGGAGGACATCGCACCGCAAGAGATCATGTTCCTGATCAACGCGATTTACTTCAAGGGGAGCTGGCGGCTGGCGTTCGACCCGAAGCAAACCGGCGACGCGCCGTTTCACGCGGCGGACGGCTCCACCCAGAATGTGCGGACGATGCGGCTCGATCCCGAGCTGCACCGCTACTCATCCAATCGTGATCTCGAGATGGTGGAGCTGCTCTACGGGAACGGCGCCTTTGCGATGACGATCGTGCTGCCCCGGGAGGACCGGAGCCTGGCCGACGTCACGGCGGGCCTCGACGCTGCCCGCTGGGCCGAGCTGGTGGCCGGGTTGCACGACCGGGAAATCGGCCTCGCACTGCCGAAGTTCCGCCTGGAGTACAAGCGGGAGCTGAACGACGACCTCAAAGCGCTCGGCATGGGGATCGCGTTCGACGCGGGGCGGGCCGATTTCTATGGCATGGCGGACGTCCGGCCGGACCGGCTGTACATCACCAAGGTGCTGCATAAGACGTTCGTCGACGTGAACGAGGAAGGGGCCGAGGCCGCCGCCGTCACCTCGGTGGGCATCGGCCTCACCTCGGCTCCGCCGGTGCTCCAGGTCGACCGGCCGTTCCTGTTCGTGATCCGGGAGCGGCTGTCCGGGACCGTGCTGTTCGTGGGACAGGTGACGACGCTACACTGACGCCGCCGCCACGCTCGACGAAACGACCCGGTTCCGCCCCAGCGCCTTGGCGTGAAACATCCGCGCGTCGGCGGCGTGCAGCAGATCGTCGGGATCCTCGCCGTCCACCGGCCAAATCGCCACCCCCGCGCTCACCGTGACCCGAACCGTATCGAGCCGCTTCGGCACCTGCAACGGCTCGGCGGCTACCGCCTCGCGGATTGCCTCGAGCCGCTTCCGCGCCGCGTTGAGTGAGGATTCCGGCATCACCAGCACCATCTCTTCACCCCCGTACCGCGCCACCAGGTCGCTGCGCCGCACCCCGCGCAGAATCGCCTGGGCCACCGCCTTGAGCGCCCGGTCTCCCACGGCGTGACCGAAGTTGTCGTTGAAATTCTTGAAGTGGTCGATGTCCACCATCGCCACCGCGAACTGCCGGGCGTACCGCCGGGACCGCCGTACTTCGGCGATGAGGAAATCCTCGAAGTAGGCCCGGTTGTACAACCCGGTGAGCCGGTCGGTGTTGGAGAGCCGCCGGTGGCGCTGGAGCCGGAGCACGATGCCGGAGCAGAGGGCGGTGTGCAGCCCGAGGAGGATGATCCGGGAGATCTGGTCGCTCCAGAAGAACCGGCCATACACCCACGGAGCATAGAGGGCCGGCGTGCCCAGGTCATAGCGGGCCGTCACCAGGGCGATGACGCCGATGTACTCCAGGATGGCCACGCTCCCGGCGATGACGGAAACCCGAATGTCGTACCGGAGACAGGTCGCCCCGATGGCGAGAAAGTAGGTCTCGAAGGTGACCTTGCTGTTGACCGCCTGGTGTGGATCACCGATGAAGCTGAAGCCGACCAGGGCGGTCGACACCAGGGTGACGTCCATCAGGCTGGTGGCCAGCGGCAGCCAGGGTTGCCGCTGGCCCTGCCGGACCACGCGGTACGCCAGCAGAGCGATCAGCACCGCCAGCAGGGTCACGCCCAGACCGGTGAGGTGGGTAGCCCGCTCTTCGGGCCGCGAGACGATCAGATTGGCGATGGGGATGAGGAGCAGAAGCGCCGTCAGCCCGAGCCGCACCCGAGCGATCAGAAGCTCCGCATCGGTGCCGGCGTCGAGCAGATAGGGATCCGGCGCCGTCCAGATATCGGCGAACCTGAGCCTAACGCGCTCCAGGCGTTCCCGAATCACATCAAGCGGTATTTCGGCCCGCTGCCGCCTTCGCGGGGAGTCCACCGGGGCCCGACCACATCCGTGGCCTTGCAGTCCACACAATTCGGCGGGTTCACCCGGAGCCCGTTCTCGGTCCGCTCGTAGACACCCGCCGGGCAGACGTGGGCGTAGAAATCGGCGACCTCGGCGGTGACGTCGGGTCCCACGATGAGGTGAGACGGGATGGTGTCCCGGGTGGCATTCCCCGACTTGAATACCGCGTCCAGCTTCGAGAAGGTGAGCACGTTGTCGGGTTGGAACGGCTCGGCCGGCTTCGTCTCCCGCGGCTCGGCGGCGTCCTCCTCGACCTTGATGCGCCAGCCGGGGAAGGCGCCCCGGGTGACGGTCATGAGCCCGGTTTCCAGGCCCGCGAGCGCGAACCCATGCTTGAATGCCAGCCGCATGTTGCGGGTTTTTCGAAGATCCTTGGTGATGTAGCTCTGCCGGACCATGGCGTCGTAGGATCCGAGGGCCGCCGCGGACGCATCTTTCGAGGTCAGCGCCTGGAAGGCGGCGCGCGCGGCGAAGAGGCCCGACTGCATGGCGTAGTGGATTCCCTTGAGCGACGCCACGTCGACGAAGCCCGCTGCATCGCCCACCAGGAGCACACCGTCCCCCGAAAAGCGCTCGGCCAGACTCCAGTACCCGCCTTCCGGAATGGTCTTGGCTCCCCACTCGAGGAGCTTGCCGCCCTCCAGGACGTTTCGGAAGAACGGGTGCAGCTTCATCCGCTGCAGCAGCTCGTGCACGTCAAACGACGCGGCGTGGGCGTCCAATCCGGTGACGATGCCGAGGGAAACCTGGGTCGGCCCCATGGGGTACATGAAGGTCCCGCCAAATACGTCGAGCGGTACCGGCCACCCCAGCGTGTGCACGATGCGGTCCAGCGGCCGGGCGACCTCCCAGACTTCCTTGACGCCCAGCGCGTAGATCTGGGGATTCGAACTGGTGACGCCCTGCCACTGGCGCCACGCCTGGGCCAGCGCCCCTCGAGTTCCCTCGGCGAGGACGGTGATGTTCGCGGTGAGATCGGTTCCGTCCTGGAAGTCCGGCCCCGGTGTGCCGTCCCTGTTGAGGCCGGTCGGCGTGGTGCGCACTCCCCTGACCCGCTGGCCGTCCACCAGCAGGCCCTCGGCGGGAAAGCCGGTGAAGACGTTGACGCCCAGCTCCTCGGCCCTGGCTCCAAGCCAGCGCACCATTTCGGAAAGCGATGCGGAGTAGTAGCCGTGATTCCGCATCGTCGGGGGCGTGGGAATCCGGAATCCCCCCGATCGGGTAAGGAAGCGAACCTCTTCGCGGTGTACGGGCTGCCGAAACGGGAAGGCGTCGTCCGAGAGGTCGGGGAAGAGCTCGCGGAAGGCGCGCGGGTTCACCACGGCGCCGGAGAGACTGTGCTCGCCCAGCGCTCCGGCCTTCTCCAGCACGCCGATGTTGACCTCACCCAGGCCGCCTGCGGCCACCAGCCGGGCAAGCTCGATCGCCCCGGCCAGGCCGGCGGGCCCGGCTCCCACAAACAGCACGTCCATTTCGGTGGCATCGGCCCGCGGCGCGTCAGCGACGATCAACCGGTCGAGCGGCAGACCGGGTTGGTGACGGCTGGGGAGGATACGGCTCAAGCGCGTGCCTGCGGGGGGTCTGCGGAGCGTCTCTTCATACGGTAATATACTGCGTAAGCCACCACCCCCAGTGCCCTTAGCCGTAGTGCGGAGTCCCATGACGAGCACCTCGCCGGCCCGCCGGAAAGTCACCGGAGATGTTCTTCGCGATGCGATGCTGGTGGGAATCTTTCTCATCCTGCTCACCGCCGCGCTCCGGGTGGGCGCGGGGCTGCTATTGCCAGTGGCGATCGCGGCACTCGTCACCCTGCTGCTGGACCAGCCGGTACGCGCACTCAAAAAGGCCGGGCTTCCCACCGGGTACGGCGCGGCACTGGTCGTGTTCGGCACCCTGGGCGTTCTCAGCGCGGGCATCGGTTTGCTGGCGGCCCCGGCGTCGGACTGGATCGAGAAGGCACCATCCACCCTGTCGCAGGTTCAGACCAGAATCCGGCGGATCATGCGCCCGCTGGAACAGACCGCCCAGAAGGTGGAGCAGGCCACCCAGGCGGCGACCAGGGGAGGGCCGCAGACCGTGCAGATCAAGCCGCCGGGCCTGTTGCAGCGGGTGAGCGGCAGCACCGCGACCATCCTCGCCACCACGATCACGGTGACGTTTCTCACCTACTTCCTGCTTGCCTCGCTTCCGGTGTTTCGCAAGAAGATCGCCGATCTCATCGGCACCCGGGCGGGAGCCCGCAACATGGAGCAGGTGCTGGGCGAGATCGAGGCTCAGATGTCGCGGTACATGCTGCTCAACACCCTGACCAGCCTGGGCGTCGGGCTGGCGACCTGGGGTTTCCTGCAGCTGGTCGGGCTGCCGAACTCCCTGCTCTGGGGCGTGCTGGCGTTCTTCATGAACTTCATCCCCTACGCCGGCGCACTGGTCACCACCGTGGTCGTTGGCGCTGCGGCGCTGGTGTCGTTCGACGATACCGGCCGGGTGCTGCTGGTGCTGGGCGGGCTGATCGCGATCAACGTCGTGGAAGGCAATTTCGTCACGCCGCATCTGATGGGCCGCCACCTCCCGCTCAATCCGGTGACGATCTTTCTCAGCCTGCTCTATTGGGGCTGGGTCTGGGGCCCGGTGGGAACGCTGCTGGCGGTACCGATCACCGTGATGCTGCAGGTGATTTTCTCCAACATCGAACCGCTCAAGCCGGTGGCGCTGTTGCTGGACCGGGACTAGCGACCAGCACCGTCAGTGCGGCCGGGTGGATCCGGTACTGCAGCGGCAAATCGAGCCCGGTCAGCTCGCCGTCCAGGGCGGCTTCGATGCTCCTGGCTCCGACAATCTCGATGCGCGCCGAAGCAGCCTTCAGCACGTCGAGCTCGCCGGTCTCGACCACCTTTCCGGTGAACATCCGCCAGGCCAGGCGCAGCAGCCGCGGCCGTCCCCGGCTTCGTACGACATAGATGGCCAGCAACCCATCGGCGAGCGACTTTCGGACGCCGGTGGTGATCCCCGCCGTCTGATATTCGTTGTTGCCGATGAACACCACGGGCGTTCGGTACTCCAGCGTCCGGCCCCCGGTCTCAATCCGCACCCTCATGTTGGGGTGGTGGCGCATGAGCTTCACAGCGGCCCAGAGGGCCACGAGCCACTTCTTCCAGCCATGCGCGGGGTGTCGCTCGCGGAGCCGCAGTACCCGGGGATACAAACCGAGGCTGGAGTTGTTGAGGAAGACCTTGCCGTTCACTTCACCGACGTCGACCCAGGTGGTGTGCCCAGCAAGCACAACGCCAGTGGCCTCGTCGAGGCCGAGGGGAATGCCGAGATCCTTGGCGAAGTGATTGAGAGTTCCGAGCGGCAGGACGCCCAGGCGTGTGTCGGTGCCGGCAAGCGCGGCCGCGGCCGTGCTGAGGGTCCCGTCGCCCCCGCCAACAGCCAGCGTGTCCACCCCGGCGGCGAGGGCGTCCCCGATCGCGCGGGCGAGCTCGCTTCCGTTCCGGGCGAGGGTGATGCTGACCGGGCGGTTGGCCGCGGCGAACAGCTCGATGAGACGGCTGCGAACCTGCTCCGCGCTCCCGTCGCCCGACCAGGCATTCAGCACCACGCCGGTCGGGGTTGGCGTGGCTACTGCTCCGAGCGAATCCGCTTGATGGCCTCAGTGAGGCGGGGCACCACCTCGAAGAGATCTCCCACGATGCCGTAGTCCGCCAGCTTGAAGATCGGCGCGTCCTTGTCGCGGTTGATGGCGACGATCACCTTGGCGGTCCGCATGCCGGCCAGGTGCTGGATGGCGCCGGAGATACCCACCGCCACGTACAGCGCCGGGCTCACCAGCCGGCCGGTCTGGCCGATCTGGTCGGAGGAGGGCCGCCAGCCATCATCGGTGACGGCTCGCGTCGCGCCGACCGCCGCGTTGCCGAACGCCGCGGCGAGGTCTTCCACCAGCTTGAAGTTTTCTGCGGCCTTGAGGCCGCGTCCTCCGCTCACCACGACCGGCGCCTCGCCGAGATCCATTCGGGTGGCGGCGCGCTGGACCAGGTCGGTGACTTTCACCTGGGCCGCGGCGGGATCGAGCGCGGGGCGCGCGGATTCCACCTGCGCGGAGCGGGCCTGCTCGACAGCTGTAACGGCGCCCGGGCGCAGCGACACCAGCGCCGGCGTCCCGGTCAGCCGAAGCGTGGCAATGGCCTTGCCGACGTACACCGGGTGCCGGGCGATGAGCGCCTCTGGGGTGACTTCGAAGCTGGTGACGTCGGACGCGAGACCCACGTTCAGCGCCGCGGCGACTCGCGGCGCAAGGTCCCGGCCCTCGGCTGAAGCGGAAAAGAACCCGGCTCGGCAGGCGCCGGTCTTGAGCCGGGCCGCCGCGGTGGCCGCAAACACCTCGGGACTGTAGCGCGCGAGGTCCGGGTGCTCCACCACGAGCACGCGGTCCGCGCCGTAACGGCCCAGCTCGCCGGCTCTGGCGGCGATGCCCGCTCCGCCGATGCAGAGGGCGGTGACGGTGCCGCCACCCGTGGCGTCGGCGGCTTTCCTCGCGGCGCTCACCGTTTCGAACGCGACCTTGCGCGGCGCGCCGGCGCGGAACTCGGCGAAGGCGAAGCAATCGGCCATCAGAGCACCTTCGCCTCGTCGTGAAGCAGCCGGACCAGCTCGGGGACGGCATCGGGACCCTCGCCGACGATCCTTCCGCCGGTGCGCTCGGGGGGCAGCTCGAGCTTGTCCACCGTCAGCTGCACCGTCCCGAGCGCCGCCGACTTGCTCTCGACCGGCTTCTTCTTCGCCGCCATGATACCCTTGAGCGAGGGAAGCCGCGGACGAGCGATGCCTTCGTCGATAGTGAGCACGGCAGGCAGCGGAAAGGTGACTGTCTCGGTGGCGCCCTCGAGCTCCCGCTGGGCAGTGCCCTGGCCACCCGAGAGGTCCAGCTTGGAGATGGCCGTGACACAGGGCAAACCGAGCAGGGCCGCGGTCATCGGTCCGACGGTGCCGTTCCCGGTGTCGGTGGCCACCCGGCCGAAGAGAATGAGATCGAAGCCCTGGTCCTTGAGCTCCGCGGCCAGCGCGTGGGCGATCGACAAGCCATCGAAGGGAACCGGGTCCGCCTTGAGATGCACGCCGCGGTCCACTCCCATACTGAGCGCCTTGCGCAGGGTTTCCTGGAGCGCGTCCGGCCCGAGTGCCACCGCGACTACTTCCCCGGGACCGTGCTGCTCGTTCAGCCGAAGCGCGACTTCCACGGCGTAGCCGTCGAAATCGCTGATGTCGAACTTGAGCCCAGAGGCGTCGAGCGACTTGCCGTCAGGTGCGACGGCAAACCTCATCTCCGTATCCGGTACCCGCTTCAGGCAGACGGCGATCTTCACGAGAGGCTCCTAGAACGCCGCATGCCCGGTGACTTCCTGCCCCAGGATCAGGCTGTGCATGTCATGCGTCCCCTCGTAGGTATAGACCGACTCGAGGTTGGCCATGTGTCGCATGGAGTGATACTCCGCCAGGATCCCGTTCGCACCGAGCAGCCGGCGCGCCTCACGCGCGATGTCGCACGCCATGCTCACGTTGTTCCGCTTGGCCAGCGACACCTGCTGCGGCGTCATCGTGCCGGCGTCCTTGAGCCGTCCGAGCTGGTGGCAGAGGAGCTGCGCTTTGGTAATTTCGGCGAGCATGTCGGCCAGGCGCACCTGCTGGATCTGGGTGGCCCCGATCGGCTTGCCGAACATGATGCGCTGCCTGGCGTACTGGAGCGCCTCGTCGTAGCAGGCCATGGCGGCGCCGATGGCGCCCCACGAGATCCCGTAGCGGGCCTGGGTCAGGCAGGACAGTGGGCTCTTGATCCCGCCGCTCTTGGGCAGGATGGCGTCCTTGGGAAGACGCACATCCTCAAGATGGATCTCGCTGGTGTCGCTGGCGCGGAGGGAGAGCTTCCCCTTCTGGTCCTTGGCGGTGTAGCCCTTGGTCGCGGTGGGCACGATGAAGCCCCGGATCGATTTCGGATCGTCCACCGCGCCGGTCTTGGCCCAGATGATCGCGACGGTGGCCTGGCTTCCGTTGGTGATCCACATCTTGACGCCGTTGAGGACCCAGCCGTCCTTGGTCTCTTTGGCGGTGGTGATCATGCCGCTGGGGTTGGACCCGAAGTCCGGCTCGGTGAGCCCGAAGCAGCCGATCTCCTTGCCCTGCGCCAGGCGGGGCAGCCAGTGCTGCTTCTGCTCGTCCGACCCCATGCTGTAGATCGGGTACATCACCAGGGCGCCCTGCACCGAAGCGAACGAACGAATCCCGCTGTCACCCCGCTCCAGCTCCTGCATGATCAGCCCGTAAGCCACGTTGTTGAGGCCGGCGCAACCGTATTCCTCGGGCAGGTTGGCGCCCAGGACACCCAGCTCGGCCAGCCCCGGGATGATCTGTTTGGGGAAGCGCCCTTCGATGTAGCACTCGCCGATGATCGGCATCAGATGCTCGTCTACCCAGGCGCGCACCGTGTCGCGTACCGCGCGCTCCTCCTCGCTGAGGAGGCCGTCCATGTGGTAGAAATCGACGCCGGTGTAGGCCATTGTAACCCGATATGAGGGAATGAGATAAGAGACCGAATATAGAGGCTAAGAGGCTAAGACGCTAAGAGGCTAGGACAAGGCGCTAAGGCGCTGCGACGCTACGCGGTAAGAGTGTTCTCTTACGACTTATTGTCTTAGCCTCTTAGCCTCTCAGCGACGTTCAGGCGGGTCTCGTGGAGGGCCGGCTCCCGTTTCTCGATTTGCCGGCGGTGCGCCGGAGGGTCGCGGGGGACGGGGGCAGGCCCCCGCCGGCCGCAGCGAGTCCCAGCGACTTGAGCAGACGGGTCGTCTCGACCTGTTCATCTGGCGTGAGCGACTGCATCGCGTTCGCCAGGGTCCGCGCGTGGGACGGAAACAGCTCGCGGATCAGGCGGGTGCCTTCTCGGGTGAGCGATACGTACTTGGCCCGCCGGTCCTCGGGGCATTCCTGTCGGACCACGAGTCCCTTCTCGGCCAGGCGGTCCACCAGGAAGGTGATGCCGCCGCTGGAGACCAGGATGCGCCGCTGGATTTCTCCCAGCACCATCCGGCCCCGGTGAAACAGCGCCTCCAGGATCGCAAACTCGGTCAGCGACAGACCATGGTCCGCGGCGTGCGCCACGGCGTGCGCCGAGATGCTGGCGTGCGCGCGAGACAGCACGACCCAGAGCTTGAGGGCAATCTGGGTCTCCGGAGGGACGGACGGCTCGTCGGTGACTGGGCGTTTGGACATCACGGGCACTCGCGGTTCGGGGCGCCTGGATAGTTCCTCGGGGATAAGATAACGCGGGTCGGTGAGGTCGGTGAGGTCGGTGAGGTCGGTGAGGACAGTGAGGACGGTGAGGACGGTGAGGACGGTGAGGACAGTGAGGACAGTGAGGACAGTGAGGACGGTGAGGTCTCAGCGCAGCACCCGACCGTAGCGCGTCATGTCGGATGGCTTGAACCGCCGCAGGTCCCGTTCCCAGCGCAGGTGCTGAATGGAGATAGACGTCTCGTCCACTGTGATCAGATTGAAGGCCGACGCGCGGTTGCCGCGGCACCGGTCGGTGTGGGTTCCGGCGGTGCTGACCACAACCCGGCCGTCGATCAGCCCCGAGGATTCCTGGTGATCGTGACCGCACAGAATGAGGTCGGCACCGGTCGACACCAGCCGGCGCTGCGCACTGCGCCAATGGGCCAACCCCATGCGCTTCGAGATGGGACCGCGCAGGACATTGTGATGCATCACAACGACTCGCAACGCTCCGGGCGGGGCGGATTGGAAGTAGCTGGTCAGCTTCGCCGTTTCGTCGGCCGGGAGGTGACCCTTCACCGCCAGGTCGTTGATGTTCCAGGTCATCGAGCCGAGGGCAAGACCGTGGGCGGTGAGCGCACCGGCGATTACGGCGCCATCGAGCTCCAGGCGGGGAGTGAGTTCCGGGCCGAAGTACTGCCGGAATTTCACATACTTTGGCGCACTCCCGAAGATCGACAGCGGGCTGGCCCACCACTGCACGTCATGATTGCCGGGCACGACGAGCGTCGGCGCCGAGGTGGACAGCCGATCCACCGATACCCTGGCGCGCTGGAGCTCTCCGTGCCGGGCACGCTGGGTCAAATCACCGGCAATGACGATCGCATCGGGCGAGAGCTCCGGAACCAGCGTTTCGAGAGCCTCGATTTGCTCGAGCTGGACGTCCCGCCCGAAGTGGAGATCGGAGGTGTGCGCCAGAACAATCGGCGTCACCAGACTACACGGACCCGATAAGTGACGCTCGCCTCACCCATGGCCGGCACGCGCACCCGGAATCGTGTCCTCGTGCTGGAGAGCTTCTCCGCTGGCAGCGAGCTCGAGAGCACCGACCACTCGCCGAAACGCTCCTCGATCACCTCGACCGTCACCGCGGTATCCTTGGCGCTGGTGATAGTGACCTTGAAGTCGGCCGTGGCGATGGTGCGGGTCGAGTCCCGCCGCGTGGAGTAGGTGGTCTGGATCCGTTTGCCGGTGAGGTCGAACGCCGAGCCGGCGGCGAGCCGCACATCGCGCCCCGGGGCGGTGTGGCCCGCGGAGGATTCGCCGATGAGCTGGAGCCGGCCGGCGGCGTCGTTCTGATAGAGGCGATAGATGCCGCCGGGGAGAGGCAAATCGCCGAACGGAGTCTTGGCCGCGCGCTTGAGGGTGTACCAGACCTCGACCGGGACGGTGTTCTCTTCGTTCCCGATCGGTTGCAGCATGCCGTAGTAGGGAATCTGGCCCCGCACCACGTAGGCGCGTTCCCACGGCGCCGAGGCCGGCTCGAAGAGCGATACGCTCGAGGTGACGCCGGGCTCGAGGGAAATCCGGCCCGGAATGGAATAGAGGTGGGCTTCACCGATGCCCTCCTCGGTGGCCGGACCCTGGGCCGCATCGGCCTGAGCCATGCGCGAGAGAACCAACCCCTGCTCCCGGGCGTCGAACCTGCCGCTCTTGGCGCTACCGATGGACCCGGCGAGGAGCTGCACCTCGGCGTCGGCTGCCCGCAGCGTGACCGAGGGAATCGATGCCTGTCCGGTTACTCGCGCGGTGGACGCGCCCAGCACCACGCTGTAGGTGGCGTTCCAGGAGGCGCCGCTGGTGAAATAACCCAGGCGAACCGACGGCTTCGGGGACTGGGCCCGGATGGCCAGTGCGAGCGTCGGATCGGGCAGCACCAGCTCGGCCGGGTACAGCGGCGTGCCGGGCCGCTGAAAGACAATGCGGCCGTCGGGGAGCTTGAACCGCTCCGGGTTCACGCCGATCACCGTGGCGCTCGCGGTGTCCTCGACGTTGTTGTAGGTCCGCCCGGTGAGAAACTTGAGTGTCATCCCCACGGCCCGGCGCATCGTGTTCACCTCGTCCACCGACTCGTCGTAGCTGCTCCCCACGACGACCGCGCCGGAATCAAGCGAGAAGACCGATGCGGGATCGAGCGCACCCAGTGACACGCGGTGATTGCTCACACCGGTGCCGAGGGCGATGGGCACGGTACGCCGCACCAGGACGCGGCCATCGCTGTAGATGGTGAGTCCGGTTTGCCCGGCCAGCGGCGCCGCGGAGGCGGCCAGCAGCGCGCCGAGGAAGAGGGTGACCTGAAACCGACGGGGTGATCGCATGTCTAGCTCCTGCGCGATTGGTCGCGCCGCATGTACTCCATCAGGATCTGCGTGGCCATCTTCCGGACCAGGAAGTAGGTCCCCACGGCGATGACCGCCACCCAGATGCGATTCTTGGGGGTGAACGGCACATCGAACCACGCGTACAGGACCACGAGCAGGGACGCTAACAGGGAGATGCGCCGGGCCAGCGGATTTGCACGTGCGCGGAGCCGTCCCCGGCAGTCGGGGCACAGGTCGCCCCACTTGATGCCGGGCACCCGGGTCAGGCACTCGGCGCAGGGAACCTCGGGCTCAGCCGACGCGAGCGGCGACCGCATCGCCGAATTCCCGGGTCGAGGCGGTGCCACCCAGGTCGCGGGTCCGGATGCCCGCTTCGCGAATAGTGGAGGTGATGGCGCGGCGAAGCCGGGTGGCGGCGGCCGGCTGCCCCAGATGGTCGAGCATCATGGCGCCGGCCAGCATCTGGGCCGACGGATTGGCCACGCCCTTGCCCGCGATATCGGGCGCGCTGCCGTGGACCGCCTCGAACATCGCCGCGGACGCGCCGATGTTGCCGCCGGCGGTGAGCCCTAACCCGCCCACCAGCCCGGCGATCTCGTCGCTCAGGATGTCTCCGAAGAGATTGGTGGTGACCAGGACGTCGAATTGCTCGGGCCGGAGCACCAGTTGCATCGCGCAGTTGTCCACGATCATGTCGCTCGATTCAACCCGGCCGGCGTACTCCGCCGCGATCGCGCGGCCCACCTCGAGAAACAGCCCGCTGGCCATCTTGAGGATGTTGGCCTTGTGGACGATCACGACCTTTTTCCGCCCGTGGCGCACCGCATACTCGAAGGCGTAGCGGATCACCCGCTCGCAGGCGTAGCGGGTGACGATGGCCTGGGATACGCCCACCGCATGGGCGTCGTCCCCCACCTTGATGAAGTGCTCGACGCCGGAGTAGAGGCCCTCGACGTTCTCCCGGACCATCACCAGGTCGATACCATCGTAGCGGCCGGGAATCACCGTCACCGCGGGACGGACGTTGGCGTAGAGATCGAATTCCTTGCGCAGCGCCACATTGACCGAGCGGTATCCGCCGCCGACCGGCGTCGCCAGCGGCCCTTTGAGCGCCACCCGGAGCCGGCGCACGCTCGCGATGGTGGGCTCGGGGAGCGGATCGAGGCCGGCGGTGACCGCCGCCATACCGGCCGGCTGCACGTCCCAGGAGAATTTCACCCCTGTTGCCTCGAGGGCCTTGACGGTTTGCTCGGTGATCTCGGGCCCGATCCCATCGCCGGGGATCAGGGTAACGGCGTGCGTCATGGCGAAGGTGGTGTGGGGACGCCGGTCACGATGATGGTCGCTATGGCGGCGCGGAAGGCCTGGTCGGCGGTCTCGCCTTTGCCCACTGCGAGCGTGCGCCAGAGCACGCGGCCGAGCCGCCCGTCGGTGAGGACGGCGGAGAGCTGCACCGTGAGGCTGTCCGCGGTTCCCGGGGTGAGATAGAGCGCGGCGGGGATGAAGGCGTAGCGAGCGCCGTCGGAGAGCGCGAGGAGCTGCCGGAGATAGCCGCGGAGCGGGTCCGGCGTGGTGGTCAGATTGGGAGAGCGCATCACCGACTGACCCATCTGATCGGGACTCGGCAGCAGGCCAACGGCGCGCTTTGCGGTGTTGCGGAGCGCCGGCGGCAGCACCCACTGCGCTTCGGGCGCGCGTTCCAGCAGCATGTCCCCCAGCAGCGAGTCGGCCCAGCGGAGCGTGCGGGTTCTGGCTTCGGGCCCGGCGCCCCCCGGGATTCTGGGATCCGAGACCACCATGGTGAGCGGCAGGACCACCACGATCTGACCAGCCAGGGCGTCGGTCGCCAGGGCGGGCATCGGTGCGGGGTTCTTGGAGTCCTTGGGCTTCTGGGCGCATGCGGGCGTTGCGAGGGCAAGCCCGATGAGAACCGCGGTACGAATCGGATTTCGCTGCATGGGCCAAAGCTAACCGGCCCTTGGGGCTTCGGGCTATTCCAGAGAGAGGCCGCCGTCCACGACGATGGTTTGCCCGGTGATGTGCCGGGCCTCGTCGGAGCAGAGGAAAGAGATGACCCGCGCCACGTCTTCCGGCTCGGCGATGCGACCCAGCACCGAACTCTTGCGGGCTTTGTCGATCACTTCGGGCGGAAGCAGGTTGAGCCGCTCGGTCCGGATGAAGCCTGGCGCCACCGCGTTGACGTTCACGTTGCTGGGGCCCAGCTCCACCGCGACGGCGCGGGTCAGACCCTCCAGCCCCGCTTTGCTGGCCGCATAGCTGGCAACCCCGAAGCCGGGGTGGCCGGCCAGGTGGGAGCTCACGTTCACGATCTTCCCATAGCGCTGGCCCCGGAAGGTCGGCGCCACGGCGCTGGTGCAGTTGAACGCACCGGTCAGGTTGGTGTCGATGACCTCGGACCACTCCGTCGCGTCGAGGCGCCAGTGGGCGCCGTCATTGGCCATGCCGGCATTGTTGACGAGGTAGTGGATCGTCTCGAACTTGGCGCGGATCTTCGCCACGAAGCGCTCGACCTGGGCGCGGTCACGGACGTCGCAGCACTCGGCGAGCACGCCGACGCCCATGGAGGAAATAGCGGTCTCGGTGAGGACGGCGGTCTCCCGGACGTCGCGGCCGGGAAGATCCACGAAGCAGAAGGCCACCGAGCAGCCGAGCCGGCCGAACTCGAGGGCGACGCTGCGGCCCAGCCCGGTGGCGCCGCCGGTGACCATGGCCACCTTGCCCCGAAAGCCCGACCCGACCTGGGCCTCGGGCTGAGGCTTTTCGAGTAGCGCGCCCGAAGGGCGCGCGGCCGAGTGCCAGGTGGGCGGATCGGGCGCGGAAGCGGGCATGGACTGGCGAAGGTACGGACGGGCTCCGGGGGCCGCAAGCCATCGGGACTTGGACCAACCCGAGGCCGCGCCGTACATTGCACCAATGTCCAAGATCCTCTGGCTCGTCGTGAGCCTGGTGGGCGCGGCCGCGTGGGGCGTCATCGCCCTCACGCGCGGCGAAACCATCAGCGCCGCCTGGCTGGTACTCGCTGCCGTCGGCACTTATCTCGTCGGGTACCGTTTCTACAGCCGCTTTCTGGCCAATCGGGTCTTCGAACTCGACGACCGCGCCACACCGGCCGAGCGGCTCTCCAACGGGCGGGACTACGTGCCGACCGGGAGGTTCGTGCTTTTCGGGCATCACTTCGCGGCGATCGCGGGCGCGGGGCCGCTGGTTGGACCGGTGCTCGCGGCGCAATTCGGCTGGCTGCCCAGCACCATCTGGATCGTGTTCGGCGTGGTGCTGGGCGGCGCGGTGCAGGATTTCGTGATCCTGTTCGGCTCCATGCGGCGCGACGGCAAGTCGCTCGGCAAGATGGCCCGGGACGAGATCGGCCCGGTCACCGGGATCTTCGCCATGGTCGCGATCCTCGCAATCATGGTGATTCTGCTCGCCGTGCTGGCGCTGGTGGTGACCAACGCCCTCAAGGACAGCCCCTGGGGCATCTTCTCCATTCTCTGCACCATTCCCATCGCGCTCCTGATGGGCGTCTGGATGCGCTTCCTCCGGCCCGGCAAAACCATCGAAGCCACGGTGGCAGGAGTCATCCTGCTGGTCCTTGCCCTGGTGGGAGGGCGGTACGTGGCGCTCTCGCCGACGCTGGCTCCGCTGTTCACGCACGGCGGACTGACCATCGCGTGGGGGCTCATGATCTATGGTTTCATCGCGAGCGTGCTACCGGTCTGGCTCCTGCTCGCGCCGCGGGACTATCTCTCGACCTTCATGAAGATCGGGACCATTGTGCTGCTGGCGATCGGCATCCTGATCATGATGCCGCCGCTCCGCATGCCGGCGCTCACCCCGTTCATCGACGGCACCGGGCCGGTCTTCGCCGGCAAGCTATTCCCGTTCGCGTTCATCACCATCGCCTGCGGGGCGATCAGCGGTTTCCACGCGCTGGTCTCCAGCGGCACGACGCCGAAGATGATCCGGCGGGAGCGGGACGCCCGGCTGATCGGCTACGGCGGGATGCTCACCGAGTCGTTCGTCGCGATCATGGCGCTCTGCGCCGCGACGGCGCTGGATCCCGGCATCTATTTCTCCATCAACGCGCCGCTGGCCGCGCTGGGCGGAACGGTCGAATCGGCGGCGGCGCAGATCCGCCAGTGGGGCTTCACGGTGACGCCGGAGCAGCTCACCGCGCTGGCCGCGTCGGTAGGAGAATCGTCGCTGCTGGGGAGAGTGGGCGGAGCCCCATCGCTCGCGGTTGGAATGGCCAGCATCTTCAGCGGCGCCTTCGGCGCCCACCTGATGGGGCTCTGGTATCACTTCGCCATCATGTTCGAGGCCCTGTTCATCCTGACCACGCTCGACGCGGGCACCCGGGTCGGACGCTTCATGCTCCAGGAGTTTCTGGGCCACATCTGGGAACCGCTGGGACGGACCTCGTGGTATCCGAGCAACCTGCTCGCGTCGGGACTGGTCACCGCGGCATGGGGCTACTTCCTGGTGCAGGGCGTGCTGGACCCGCTGGGCGGCATCAACTCGCTCTGGCCGCTGTTCGGCATCAGTAACCAGCTCCTGGCGGCGGTGGCGCTCTGCGTCGGCACCACCCTCATCGTGAAGGCGGGCAAGAAGCGCTACGCCTGGGTGACGCTTCTTCCGCTGGCGTGGCTGCTGACCGTGACGTTGACGGCGGGATGGCAGAAGATCTTCGCGGCCGACCCGCGGCTCGGCTTCCTGGC
>Ga0070699_100001033_pt1 | contig 25851 bp, 17 predicted proteins | sample KBSK1503metaG_FD_65473 | JGI IMG/M metagenome (GOLD analysis project Ga0070699, IMG submission 65473) | Corn, switchgrass and miscanthus rhizosphere microbial communities from Kellogg Biological Station, Michigan, USA - KBS K1-50-3 metaG | ecosystem: Host-associated > Plants > Roots >...
ATGGCGGGGACGACGGGACTCGAACCCGCGGCCTCTGCCGTGACAGCGGATGTTTCAGAGGTAACTGATTGAAAATCTACGGCGCCGATCGCTTATCTTGGCGCTCTAAGTAACCCTCGGGAAGTGTTATTGCACCCTCACTGCACCCAGATGGGATGGCTATCCCTTACACGCAGAGTGTGACACATTCAATCTCCATCGCTTTCGCTTTGCTCGTGATCACCCGCAATCGCTAGAAGAGCTCCCGACGAGCCGACTTGTCAGTATCGATCCGCCTGGTGCCCATCTGGATTGCGTCCGGATCGCCCACAATGAGCAGGCGATGTGGGATTTCACACGGCATTCGAGCAACGCCATTCTATTTGTGGCCAGGTGCGGCCGATTCTTGCACCGCCAACTCTCCCTTCACTGCAATGTCGGCCGATGATCTCCCTATCATGATGTCGATCGTTCCCGGAACAACGACCCAGTGCATATCGCCGTCAAGCAATTTCAGATCCTCAGACGTTAATGTGAAGATTACGGTTCTCTTCTCTCCGGGCTCAAGGTTTACCCTGTCAAACGCGCGAAGTTGCTTGACTGCGGTTGCTACCGGTGCAAAACGCTCACGTACATAAAGTTGAACGGTTTCTGTTCCGCTGCGTCTGCCAGTGTTCTCGACGTCAACAGTCACATGTGCACTGCCTGCGGTATCTATCTGTGCCGGATCGATGCTAAGTTTTCCGTATCGAAACTGCGTGTAGCTCAGTCCGTATCCAAACGGATATAGTGGAGCGCCCGGCATATCGACGTAGCCCTTCGTGTGAACCCAGCCATTGTCAATCCAATATGCCTTCGAGGGCTTGTAGTTGTAATAAACGGGTAATTGTCCTACATGGCGGGGAATGGTGATTGCCAGCCGGCCGCTGGGATTGTAGTCGCCGAAGAGCACGTCGGCCACTGCCTCGCCGCCGCGCTCGCCGGGTTCCCAAGCCTCGACGATGGCGGGAATATGATCTGCTTCCCAGCGGATGGAAAGTGGTCTGCCATTAACAAGGACCAGAACCGTTGGCGTACCTGTCGCCTGAATCGCTTTGACCAGGTCTTCCTGTACACCAGTCAAATCCAGACTTGCAACGTCGTAGCCCTCGCCATCAGTCGGCGGCCCCTCCTGGGTTTCACCCTCTCTTCTGGCCTGCTCACCCATTACAAGTATGGCCACACTGGCGTTCTTCGCTGCGCGAACAGCTTCAGGAAAACCACTCTTATCCTGGAAGTTTACGCCGCATCCCTTGGCGTAAACAACACGCGTCGGCGGCGAGACTTTGGCCTTGATTGCGTCAAGGATCGGGCTCACATGTTGAAGGACTACCGAAGGCGAGTAATCACCCAACAAATTCGAGGCGCTATTCGCATTGGGACCGATTACCGCAATCGACTTCATATCCTTTCTAAGCGGCAGGATGTTATTTTCATTCTTTAAGAGAACAATCCCCTCCCGGGCAGCTGTGAGCGCCAGGTCTTGATGCTCTTTGGAATGCATAACGCGCTCCGCATGGTCAAGGTCAGCATAAGGATGTTCAAACAGCCCGAGGCGGAATTTCTGTTCCAGGACCCGCCTCAGGGCCTGGTCCACCAGTGCCATTGAAACTCGTCCCTCCTCGACATTGTTAATCAGTGGCCCCATGTAAGCAGGTTCGTACGTTATGTTCAGATCGACGCCCGCACGCAGCGCTAGCGCACCCGCTTCCTTCTGAGTTGGAACGATGCCTTCATAGATCAGGGTTCCGAAACCCTCGCCCTCGCTGACGACAATCCCCTTGAAACCCAGTTCATGCCGCAGCACGCCGGTTAGCCACTTCTCCGAGCCATGTGCCGGCACAGCCTCGATCTCGGGGTACCCCGCCATGACACCGAGCGCGCCGTTCTTGGTGATGGCCGCACTCCAAGGCGGCAAAAAGTTCTCGCGCAATACCCGTTCCGAGAGTTCGATGGCGCCTCGTTCCAGGCCGCTCACAGGTTCACTCTGAGTGGGAAAGTCGGTCATCAGCGCTATGACCTTGTCAGGTGCGTCGATACTGGAACCTTGCGCTCCACGCACAACCGATTCAGCAATGCGTGAATAAAGGTAGGGGTCCTCCGTGTAGGCTTCTTCATTACGTCCCATCCTCGGGTCCCGGTCTAGCTCTAATACAAGAGTCGACAGGACATGGATGCCCACTGCTCTGGCTTCTCGCGCAGCAGCCCCATAAATTGACTCCACAAGAGGCATGTCAAAAGTGCTGCCGATGGCCAGTCCCTCCGGAAAGACGGTCGCCCCCGGAAACATCGCACCATGCGTGCCTTCTTCGTCTTGCAGAAGCGGTACTTTCAGTCGTGTCTCGCTCAGTGCGATTTTCTGAAGTTCATTGAAATACTCGATCTGCTGCCTTGTGCCCTCGTGCAGAATGGTATCTGCCAGGGTAAAAAATCCGCTGCCCGGGCCGATTTCGTCAGTGTAGGTTCCGGCAGCAAATCTTTTGCATGCTTTGATTTTTTCTGGAATCGTTTTTCCCAGCTGATCTACGTAGACGCAAGGTAGATTCAGTTGTCCAATTTTTTCTTTGAGCGTCATCCGGCTCATCAGGTCGTCGACTCGCCGTTCAATCGGTTGCCTCGGGTCGAGATAGATAGGAGTCGTGCTGGGCAATTGGTCCCACGTACTTCCGAGCAGGAACACAAAAATCGCCGTGATGCCTAGCAATCTCTTGAGATGGGTTACCGTCCGGGCGTGAGGTTTGCACTGGTTAGCTTGGCCCAAAGCTCTAACGCACATGTCGCGCTGCACATCGTCGTTGATATTCACCATGTTCGATCCTGGCTTCCGCCACGCTGCTCACTAGTTGTACTTCGTCACTCGCTTAATCTTTCTCGGGACTATCCTTCAACCTGCCGAGCATCTCGTAAACTCGTACCAGGGCATGCCTGAGCATTTGTTCGCCAGCTCCAACTTCCATATACGTATTCGAATCAGCAGCACCATAGCCACCTTCGGCTGCCGCATCGATCGTTGGCAAATAATCGAAATAGCCATTTGTGTAGCCCAGGAAAAAGGCGTCGGCGACCGGGCAACGATCTCGCCAGTTGATCTGAAAGTTCACGAATGGCTCGCCTGGCATTCCGATGAAGGCGATGCGTTTGTTGAGCAGCAGAGTAATAACATGCAGCTCCAAATGATCAGGGGGCGGATCGTTTGCGAGGGTGCCCGCATGATCTTCGAAAATTCTGGCGCCATACGTTTTCAGCAATGAGTTCCGCAGAGTTGTTGCATCCCACCGCCAGCGAAAATTCATGACGTCATCCGTAAAGTCAATCGCTGGTTGCGGGAATATTTCGGTTTGAATTGTCCTGGCGATTCGGGAAGCCTCCTCGCCAACTTGTTTTCCCGTCCAATCTCGCTTAGCGGTCGCGTCCTCCTTTAGAGGAGTGGTGGCGTAGTACGGATTGATATCGCCATCGGCGCCCTGGAGGAAGATACAAATCGGTGCGCCCTCGAACGCCGTCTCAACCGTGCTTGCCATTACGCCCACAAAATCAGCGGAATATTTCGAGTTGTCGGCGCCCAGAACCACCGGGTGGCAGGCGTAGTTCACAAGAATTGCCAGTGGCTTCCCGCCAGCATCATCAACGCGCAACACCGAAACCCTGGGGTCGAGCGGAGACGTCGGTTCCATTCCAGGGTTGCTCCACAACATTGTGACTCGCCCCTCCGAGCCGACTACACGCCGGTTGTAGCCGATATAGACGGAGCCGTAACCTGTTCCAACGCGTGCTTCGACCAAACGACCGCTCGCCTCATGTACGGTGGCAGCGATCTTGTTCAGGGTTTCCAGTTCCCATGCAGGCGGTTGGCCGGATGGATATTCATCAAGAAGATTAGGTCCAGAATGCGTGTGGGATGCATTGACGATGAGGAGGGAAATACCACTAGATGTATCGAGCGTTTTCCGGAGCCGCTCAATGCCCGCTGCATTGAACGTTCGCCCCAGATCCAATGTCACCAGCGCCAGTCGCTTTTCCCCGACTTCCAGAATCAGGACGCGCGCGTAAAGCGGGTCCAACACTCCGGTCGAAACCCTTCCCTCTTTGATCCGATCAAAGAACCCGTACATCGGGAGTCCGATGGGCGGCGTGATATCAACCTTGGCCACGGCTGCTTTTAAGGTGGCAGCGCCCAACGGAGTGTTACCTAGCAGAAAGAGAACGACGAAGCAGCAGGCGAGGGTCGGCAGTGGCCGAAACAGATCGAAACGCCGCCACAGACGTCCCGCAAAGGCCTGACCGGGATGAGGCCCTGCAACGAAATTGCCTGACTGCTTGCTCATGGCTTCACGTCCTCGGGAAGCTTCCTCAGCCGGTCTAGCATGCCGTAGGTTGCTATCACCGCATCGTCAACCATGCGGTCTCCTGCGCCAACCTCCACCCACGTGGCAGGATTCGCCGCCCCATACCCACCCAGAGTGGCGCTACGAACGGTTGGAAAGTACCCGTAATACCCGTTTGCATAACCAAGAAAGAAGGCGTCCGGCACCGGGCATCGCTCACGCCAGCTGATTTGATAATCCACAAATGCTTCGCCCGGCATCGTCATGATCGCGATGCGTTTGTTGATCAGCACAGTCGTGATCGAGAGTTCCAGTTCCCCTTCCGCGGGTGGAGGGAAGGTTTGAAATACCGACGGGCCAAATACCGCTACCATGGCAGCGCGCCACTTTTGTGGATCCCACCGCGAATGGAATTTCAATTTGTGTTCCACGAACTGAAGCGTCGCCTCCGGATCAGCTTTCGTCTGCACGTTTTTTGCTATCCATGCCGCCTCACGCCCGAGCCGTTCTCCCGTCCAGTCGCGCATTCGGATTGCATTTTGTTGCAGCGGTGTAACGGCATAGTAGGGGTTGATATCGCCCGGGGCGCCTTGCAGGAAAAAACAGAGTGGTTTTTGGCCGAATGCGCCCTCTACGGTCTTGGTCATCACGCCAGGATAGTCAGCGGAGTACTGAAGGTTATCGCTTCCAAAAACGACTGGATGACAAGAGTAGTTGACCAGGATGGCGAGCGGAGTCCCATCCACTTGGTCGATACGCAGCACCGAGACCATCGGATCCACAGGAGAGGTCGGTATCTTGGTGAGATTCCGCTCAAACCAGTTCACAGTTCCGTCCGTGTTCACGTGCAGGCGGTTATGGCCGATGTAAGCCGCCCCATAGCCGGTACCGACGCGCACGTCAACCAAATGCGAGCACGCGTGTTGGATGGCGTGCCCGATTTTGTCCACAGCAGCCAGTTCCCAGGCGGGCGTGCCATTCGGATAACGATCCATGACCACTGGACCGGAATGCGTATGGGACGCCGTTACGATAAGCGACGAAAAGCATTGCGGAGCTACGTCCTGCAAACGAGCCAGTGAGGCCGGTCCGAACGATCGCCCCAGATCGAGCGCTACCAAGGCTAAGAAATTCTTGCCCGCACCCAACACGAGAACGCGCGCGTACAGCGGATCGAGGGTTGCTGTTGCTGGCCCCGTTCGATCGCTGTAACCCCACATCTCGACACCGGGCGGAGGAGTGATCTCAACTTGGGCAACGGCGCCGCGCAGTGTGGCGGCCCCGGCCACACCCTGTGCGGAAATCACTAAAACCACGAAAGTGATGACGCCGTCCGCGACATGCGACAGAGTCCGGGTTTGTAGCTTGCGCAGCGTTCTCATCGTGAGTGATTCTTGTGTGCTATGAAAAATGAGCTTGACCTTTATTCAGTATTGAACAAAGCCGGTTGCGTAGCGAAATGCCTCGACGTAGTGGCCGTCTTTTCGCGGTTGCTGCCGCCGCATCTCGCCCTTGGCCTTGGCGAGATCGGCGGGTTGCCAGTCGGAACGATACTTGTTGACTGATGGTTCGAACTGGCTGACCTGTTTGGCGGCAGCATCGAATTTGAGGTCGGCTACGGCATCGATGTTCACGTAATAATTCGCCTCCTGTGGCGAAGGGTAGAAGAAATACATTTCCGGAACCGTGTACGGCTGTAAACCCTGTTGCAAACGCTGATTGGGAAAATAGAGCCAGAACTCCGCTGCGCGCACGGCATCGATGGTATTAAAGGCGGCCATGCGATGGTCGGTCTTGTGCCATCGTTCATACCACTCGCCGGGGTCGACACTAAGCAACACGTCGGGACGAACGCGACGAATAATGGCTGTCGCCTCCTCAACCAGCTTCGGCTGTGGCGCATATTCCAGCATGCCGTCGTCATATCCCATCCACGTAATGTTTCCTTTGGGGGTACCGAGCAAACCTTCCGATACTTCCTCCTCGGCTTTTCTGATCTGCGCCAGGTGTTGCGATGTCATTTCAGGATCGTACGAGCCCTTGTCGTCATTGGTATAGATAACGATGTAAAGCTTGTTCTGATTGCGGTTGAGTAAGGCGATCGTGCCGCCGGCCCCGAAGACATCGTCGTCCGGATGAGGAGTAAAAAGCAGAATGGTCTTGCCATGCAGATCTTCCAGACGAGTCTTCTGTCCCTGGGCAGCGATGCCCGCCAGCGTCAACATGATGATGGCCAATGCCTTCATTTTCCTTCTCCTCAATCACACTGCCTGCGAAATTGCAGCCTCAAGCTCAGTCGAGAGCTCGGCGGCGGGGCTCAGTTTGAGCGCAAATCCCTGTTCGATTGCGCGCTGCAGCATGGGAGACAAACAGGAATGCGGTTCGAGGGCCAGATTATACGTGCTCCCATACCAGGGGTAGCCGAAAGCACCGCGAGTAACTTGCCAATACCAGAGATAAGGAAAGATCTTGCTCTGCCAGGAAAGATGGAAGGTCCAACGCGAACGGGGGTTCTTGATCGAATACCGACGTTCAGCGAGTCCGCGCAGAAACGCCAGGTCGTGTGCCTTGCTTTCCGGACCAGGCATCCGCGACAAGTCCACGACTGCTCCGTCTTTCCCTTTTGCACGAGGCCAATCGGCTTTCTGCTCCACCAGGCGAGACGTTGGTGGCAATTCTGAGGCCAAGACCACCACTTCGCAAGGTGGAAGTTCGATCTGGCAGCCCTCCTCCAGAAAGGGCCAGCCGAAAGCGGGGTGATGCGCCCACATGAACTCCATCAACTCATCGCCCTTGTTCCTTAGCTTCTCGCGGATTTGCAGTATCGGCTTGCCATCCTCGATGATCAGGGTGCGATCCAAATGAAATGGAGTACGGGTCGTATCTACCGAAAAAGTTACCGCGATTCGCTCAGGGCTGTCTTCTATTATGTGATAGGACCAAGGCAGCAATGCCACTTCGCCATGCTGACCGAGTTGGGCCCCCTTGCACTCGGAAGGAAAGTCGCCCGCAGCGGGTAATAACTCCTGCCAGCCTCCTTCGTAGAAGTCAGAGAAGGATCCCTCGCGTAAGTTGATGGTGGGTAGTACTGGAGCTTGCGCGCGTACTCCTAACGGCGTACGCAGGAGAAATTCGGTGTCTGTGGGCTTATGAAGAAACTCGTAGATATCCGCTCCTTTGTCCGCAGCCACGGAGATGCGAATGACCTGGTTTTCGAGAACTACGCAGCGGAGACCGCGAAACACGCATTCCGTAATCCGGCATGCGTAGTTTCGTTCGCCTGTGTACGGAACATAGCGCTGGCGTTCGTGCAGTTCCATGCCCTTGCTAGGCGGTTTCCCGAACTGCCACAGGCGCGGCGGCAAGCTCGCCTGCATGGTCCTGAATCTTTTTCAGCGCTGTGGCGATCTCATGCATGTCTTCCTCGTCGCCCAGCAATGCCGGTTGCGGAATCCACACCGTTTCCCAGGCGGCGCGGTGAGTGTGAGGAAATTTTCCTTTTAAGAACCCGTTAGCTTCCTCCGCCTGCCTGCCGGTGAGTTTCTTGCGGTACTCGCCACTCTTGAACACATCGAGATCGTGTAGCGGAGGATAACTCGCCTGGTTGGAAATGCCTTCGGCATTCATGGCTGCGATGAATCTTTCCGTGCTGATGCCGGCAAAAGCGTCGCGATCCACATGAACGATATACGCATACTGTCCGTTGCGCGTGCAGCCAGCGTCCAATTTCTGCGGTGTAATGCCCTCAATCTCTCCCAACAGCCGATCGAGCAGCCGCGCATTCTTGTGGCGGTGCGCAGTCTGCGCATCCAGACGCGTGAGTTGCACGCTAAGCACGGCGCCCTGCCATTCACTGAGCCGGTAATTGGAACCATAAATAAAATGGCTATAGAACCACTCGCCGGGCATGCGGCCGCAATCGTGGACGGAGCGGGCCAGTCGTTCGACTGCATCGTCATTTGTAATGATTATGCCGCCTTCTCCGGCGGTGATCAGTTTGCTGGATTGAAAGCTGAATGTTCCCGCTGTTCCAAACGTGCCGATTCGCCGCCCTCGCCATTCGCTGCCATGCGCGTGCGAACTGTCTTCCACCAGTGCAATGTCATGGTCCCGGGCGATTTTGGTCAAGCGATCAAGATCAGCGGGATGCCCGCCCATGTGTACCGCGATGATAGCTTTTGTGCGCGGGGTGATCGCCGCTTCGACCAGATCGGGATCGATGCAGTATGTATCTGGCCGAACGTCCACCATTACTGGCAGTGCTCCGGCAAACAGCACGGCACTGGCAGTGGCGATGAAGGTGAAGTCTGGAACGATGACCTCATCACCTGGCCCAACGTTAAGAGCGGCCATGACAACTTCGATTGCGGCGGTACCGTTCGTCACCGCGACGCCGTGCCGCGCGCCGTGAAAGGCCGCGAACTCACGCTCAAATTCAAAGGTCTTGGTTCCCGGCGTGCGCCACCAGATGCGGCTCTCCAAGACCTCCATCAGCACGCGACGTTCTTTGTCGTCGTAAATAGGCCATTCAGGAAATGGTTTGCCCTTCGCCTTGCGACCGCCGAATAAAGCGAGTTCCGACATTGCGCTCCTCTCAGGGAAAGCACTTTAACTGCAGCCTGGCACGTGGTCAATAGAAGTACTTTAGGTTGCCCACCTGGTTTTAATGAAGGTCGCCGACAGTCTTGACCACGCTTCTCCCGCGGAGCTGGCGGCGACGGTTCGAAAACCAGCTTCCCGCGTCACCGGCTGCTACGCTCTACGGCATCCCGCAGTTTCTTGGACAGCTTCTCAATACGCTTGAGCCTCTCGTTCAAGTTGCTGGAGACTAAACCGCGGCTGATCCCCTCGACCTCAGCAGGTATAGTCTGCGACAGTTGTGCCAATTCATCGGCGTCTTTTTTGAGCTCTCGCGGGTCGGGCGCGTTGGTCAGATGAATTGCGGTGCGCTGTTCTGGTAGCTCGGCCCACCCTTTTCTCTCGTGGCCGTTCCCAACTGGACCGCGATATTGCGGCGATGCGACTGAGCAGACCAAGCAAAGCACGAGCACAAAGCTTGAGCGCCGAATCGTGTTCATGACAAGACTCCAATGCAGGGCCACATTGTAGTCCTGGCTGGGAATTTCTGCGACTTTCGAGCATCTATTGTTCAGCTTGACTTGGTGCTTGCGGTGGAGTATTAAAGCGGTTCAGACAATTCACCTCTGACTCCCGCAGGCCAAGGGGGCACCATGAAGGCACCGTCAGAGACCAGCCGGGCTGTGAAGCTGGCCCTTGCTTTGGTACTAGTTACCAACGCTTCCTCGTTAATCGCTCAAGTCGATCGGGGCAGTATTGTGGGCATCGTGAGCGATCCCAGTGGCGCGAAGGTAGCCGGGGCCGACGTAAGCATAACGAATTCGGCCACCGATCAATCCATCAAAGTCACAACGGACACTTCCGGAGCATATGCAGCCAACTTGTTGCGCATTGGTGCGTACTCTGTGACCGTGGAAAAACAAGGTTTCAAAAGAGCGGTGAAACCGGGCGTGGAGGTGGGCGTCAACCAGGTGGTACGAGTGGATCTAAATCTGCAGGTGGGCGCCACGACCGAATCAGTGGAAGTGACCGGAGTCGTTCCCCTGCTGCAAACAGAGAGCTCCTCGCTGGGAACAATAGAAACCGAGAAACGGATTTCTGATTTGCCACTAAACGGCCGCAATTTCATTCAGCTCGCCTACCTAGGGCCAGGTGCCAATAGCGGCATGACGGGGTCCAACGTTTCGGGCGGAGTCTTTGAGAACGAAAGGGCCAATGAAGCCCTTTCGGTAAATGGACTGCGCGTCTCGAATAACAACTTTCTCCTGAACGGTGTTGACAACAATGAGTTCGGCCTCGGTGGTGTCGTCGTCCTTCCGCCGCCGGATGCGATTCAGGAATTCCGCACCGAAGAAAACTCCATGAGTGCAGAATTTGGCCGCGGTGGGGCCGCGGTGAACGTAGTGGTCAAATCCGGCACGAATCAGATCCACGGCGGGCTCTTTGAATTTATCCGCAACAGTGCACTGGACGCGAGAAACTATTTCGCTTCTCCTCCACCTGCGCCGAAGCCGGGCTTTAAGAGAAATCAATTTGGGGGCTTTCTCGGGGGACCGATCAGGAAAGACAAGACATTCATCTTCGGCGATTACCAGGCAACCAGGATCCGGGAGGCCTTGAGCTACGTTTCTACCGTGCCTAATGCCGTGGAGCGCAGTGGCGATTTCAGCGACCGGCTGACAGGAGTTACCTTTTCTCCTTGTCCGGCTCCAGGTCCGGGGGAGTCATTCGACCTCGGCACGATCTTCGACCCTTTTAGCACTCACAGTCATGCGTGTGCGGATGGGAGCGGCACGGTTCTGCTCCGCGATCCCGTCAGCTCCAACAACATAATCCCATCCTCAATGCTCAATGCGACGGGATTGAACGTTGCCAATTTGTATCCCCTGCCCAATGGTCCAGGCTTGGTTAATAACTACATTTCAAGTCCGAGTCGAGTGAACGATCAGGATTCGTTCGACATTCGCCTGGATCATCGCTTTCGTGAACCGGATCAGATCTTTGCGGGCTACAGCTTCGATGACATTCGCAGCTTGCGGCCAGGGCCGTTGGGAGACTTAGGCGGGGCAAGCTGCTGTCCCAGTCGCGATAAGACGCGATCGCAGCACGGTAACCTTGGTTGGACCCACACTTTTTCGGGGCGCCTCCTCAATGATGCTCATGGGGGCTTCTTCCGTTATGCGGTGAACGCCCTGCCGCTTCTGTTCGGCAAGAATGTTTCGGAGCAAGTTGGGATTCCGTTCGCCAATCGCGGCGATGTCAACTCTTCAGGATTGTCTTTTGAGGATGTCGCCAGCTTCACCCCCATGGGTGATTCGCTGTGGACGCCTGAGCACGCCATTGAAAACATTTATCAAGTTGCAGACACCGTCACATGGGTCCGTAACAAGCACTCCTTCAAGTTCGGCGTTGACTTCCGTCGCCAGCAGCGGAACTTCTTTCAGCTGACTGCGTCTCGTGGACAGTTCAGCTTCCCAGGGGGGTACACCGCCGACCTGACTACCGCTAATGGCGGCAACGGGCTTGCTGACTTGATACTGGGAATACCAACTTCGTCAGGGCAGGACTTCCTTACTGGAATGTATCCAACACGCTATTGGGACCTGGCGGAGTTCGTTCAGGATGATTTCCACGCTTTGCCAAACCTTACGTTAAACATCGGCTTGCGGTACGAGGTGACCTCGCCCGCCAATGGCCGCGTTGGAAACTTCGATCTGGACCGTGCCCTCGTAGTGAATTCGTATGGATCCAATGCTGTGCCTCACGCGGGGGTTAAGTTTGACAAGAGCGACTGGGCGCCGCGACTCGGCTTGGCGTGGTCTCCGCAGAAGGACACCGTGGTCCATGGCGCCTTCGGCATATTCTACTCAAGCGAGGGGAACATCTTCGATGACTTGGGTCTGAACCCGCCACAGCTGGCGTTTACGTCTCATTTCTTCAACGTGGGCCAGATCCCCTCCTCGAGTCAATTCATATCTGCTGGCTTTTCGCCAATTATTCCCTTCGCTGATCCCAATCACCCCACTGGAGTCGTGCGCACGACCGGTCCCGTTCGCCGCATGCCACGGATTATCGAGTGGAATTTGGGGATTCAACACCAGTTTTTGCAGAACTGGATGGCACAAGTCGGATACGTCGGCACACGCGCATACCACTTGTGGAATCACGAGGTCAGCGACCTGAACCAGCCTTTTCAACCGCTGGATTCCAACTTCTCGGATGCCACAGGCAACTTTGGTCGTCCGTACTTCAACGTCCTGCCCGACCTGAGCAACGTGTTGCCGTTGGATTTTCCGCAATTGCAGATGTTCTACAACGCCTTTCAGACGTCGGTGAATAAGCGTTTCTCCAGCGGATTTAACCTGCTAGCCTCGTACACTCTGGCGCACAATCTGGGTAATGCAGACGGCAACGTCGGGGCAGCTATCCAGGACGCCCACCATCCGGAGAAGGAGTTTGGCCCGGTACTGCCCGACCTTCGCCACCGTTTCGTAGTGAGCTATATCTACGAATTGCCGGTCGGTCGGGGCCGGCATTTCCTCCCTAACCTAGGGGGTGTTTCCGACCCAATTATTGGTGGATGGCAGATCGGTGGCATAACGAGCGCGCAGAGCGGGGAGGCATTTACGGCCGTCATGTCCGGCGATCTCAGCAATACCGGTAGCGGCAGTTATCGGCCTGATCAGGTTGGGAATCCGTACAGTTTCTCCATTGGGCAGGCTGAACAAGCGAACCTCGGTTGTGTTCCAGGTCACCAAACGCTGTCGTGCTGGTACAACCAGGCCGTGTTTGCCGCACCGCCTTTGGCCCCCGGACAACAAATCGCGCACGTGTTCGGTAACTCGCGGATTGGCAACCTGCGAGGCCCAAAGCTTGTCAATATGGATTTCGTTTTGCAAAAAAGCTTCAAGATACGTGAAACTCACCAGATTGAGTTCCGATCCGAGTTCTTCAACCTGCTCAACCATCCCAATTTTGGGCTGCCGGGCAACACCGTGGATCAACCCGGGGGAGCTAGCATTACCAGCACCTCGACCGACAATCGGCAGATTGAGTTCGCCTTAAAATATATGTTCTAGCCGAAATTCAGAGTTCTATCGAATCGGAACAGTCCCGCCGGCAATATTCGAATAGGCAGATTCCCCCGGGTCATTGTACGCACGTACGCGATAAGCAGCTTGCCGGCCTTTCGCGACACCAGAGTCGGTGTACTCGGTTGCCGTATTTTCCAGCTTTGCAATTCGTTCCCACCGGGAACCGTCCCCGGCAAGGCTTTCAACCCGGCGCTCTACCACTACACCCTTAGGCTCTCCCCCATGGAGGCTCCAGCTCAGTTTCGCAGAGTTCCCTCTCAGCGCTACCGTTAGGGAACTTGGCGCTTCTGGAAACAGGGGCCAATCAAAATAACATCTACGTAGTCCTCTAGTTCCTGCGAGCTGGAATATACACCGCGTTTCTGCTCGATCCAATCCCCACTGGTTCGGTCAGAGCTGTTCTCGTACTGGCCGATGCGAATCCACTTGAAACCAGCATCGGACATCCGGGTCCACCACCAGCGGTTCCAGGGCAAATAAGGATCACGCGGCAGATCAGAGTTTGTGCCAAAGCCATCTTCAATTTGTGAGGAACGCTTGGGAGGAACATGATCGGGAAGGGGCTTCCGCATGTCCGCTGCAGTTAGTCTGCTCGGAAAACTTGCGGAAATAGCAATACAAAGAACGACGACACGGTGCCAGGCCCAAACGCCGCGCCGCAATGGCATTCTGTTCATTTCCTTGTAGCTCCTTTCTCTTGTGATACACGCGCAACCATAACACTGCGTCGTCTGAGAAGCTGAAGTTACTTCACAATAGTGCTTTCGCCCCTTGAGGCCGCCTCGGAACCGGGCTTTGCAAGCACGAATTGTCTGATGGCGCTCCGGGTTTGCGCCATTCGGTCCCGGTGATTTCGAGACAGCTTCCGATAAAAATCCAATTCCCGCTCAGCCAACGTCAATTGGTTCAGGTCTCGATAAGTCTGCCCAAGCCTGTAGTGCGCCATTTCGGAGTCCGGATCCAACCGAATTGCCTCACGAAAATCGCCCACGGCCTTTTGGTTTTGTTTGCGATGAGCATAGAGTGTGGCTAATTCGAGGTGTGCTGCTGCCAGTCGTGGATTCAAACGGACGGCTTTTTCGAGCATGGATTGCGCCAGATCGAGACGGTCCGCTCGATTCGAGGCTACGCTGTGCCGGAAGAGCGCAGCGCCCAAACAGAACAGTGCCTGGGAATTTCCAGGACTTCGTTCCGCCAAACGTTGCAGTCGTGGCTGTATCCTTTCCCATTCAGCCACCATCACGAACGTCGGTAAGGCATTCCAGGCGAGGAACGCATCCGGCGATGCCGGATCAACCTCCAGTGCGTCTATGAACGCGTCTGCTGCGTCCGCGTATTGACGCAGAGCAAATTGAGCCAAACCTCTTCCCACATATAGGCGCGGAGATTTGGGAAACCTCTGCGAGCCCACCCTGAACGCCTCAGTCGCCGGACCAAACGTGAGATGGGTAAGATATTCCGCGCCGAGATCAAAATAGTATTGCTCGTTGCTCGGGTCGAGCTCGACAGCTTGCTGGTAGTGTCGCACCGCTTCGACGTAACGCCCCCTCTCTTCTTCAATTGCTGCCAGCAGGTTATACAGCTCGGCGTCCGGCTGTTGCCTGAGAGTACGTTCGAGCAACTCAGTAGCGGCCTCTGTCCTCCCCTGCTGCTTATAGGCTAAGGCCAAGTTATAACTTGCCGGCTGACTGGTTGGCTGCAGCTGCAAGGCCTGCTCAAAATGAGAAACTGCCTGTGAATAGTCGCCGCCGGATTCAAACATGAGTCCAAGCTCAAAGTGTTGCTCTGCGGACAGGGCCGCCGGTGCAGAAGGCAGTTGCGGCTTCCGCTTGTCTCCTGCTCGCAGAGTATTGCGCACGAGCGCAAGGTAAATCTCAAACGATTGCGGGCTGAGTTCGTACGCACGACTGTAATATCGAGTTGCGGTCCCTTGGTCTCCAAGCTGTTCAGCCACTCCCGCTGAGAGCGCATAGAACTGCGTCGCACTGGCACTATCATCAGGAGGGCTCAACCTCGTGAGTACTTTCTGAGCCTCGGCGTTTCTCTTCAGTTCTCGTAGACTCCGAGCGAGCTCATAACCGGCCTGGAAGTCTCCAGGATGGCCGGACCAGGCTTTTTCCAGATATGGCTCAGCTTCCCCCCATTCCCTGGTTTCTGCCAAAGTCGTCCCCAAACCGACCAGCGCTGTAAAGTTGTTCGGCTCCTCGGTCAGGGCCTGCCTGAATAATTTCACGGCTTCGGCGCGACGGCCCAGTTGCCAAAGCAACGCAGCAAGATTGTTGTAACCCATGGTCGCGTGCGGACGTAGTCGGATGACTGTCCGGAAACTGGCCTCGGCATCCTCAGTTCGACCCAACTTGGCCGTCACCAGCCCTCGAAGGTTGTTCAAAGAGGGATCGTCCGGTTTAGCTGCCAATCCGGTATCTATTTCTGTGAGCGCCTCATCAGCATGTCCGGTTTGCAGGAGACGAAAAGCGTTATCGTACGCCGTGGTTTGACTGGGATTTCCCGGGATGTTCCGTTGGGCGCACTGAGCCGTGGCGGAGAGAAGAGTGAGGACAACGAGCGGGATAGCGCCCGAAACAAGTTCAAAACTTTTCCTGACTGACAATTCCCTTTCCTTCATGGATCACAACTAAGCGATCGACCGGAACGTGTTCCACGATTTCCTGCCCCCCGCCCAGCCATTTGACTTGTACACGAGTGGCTTCGCGCGCGCGGCCCAAGCCAAAATGCAATCGCAAATCGCTCTGCGAACAGAAACTGCCACCACTGCGTACTTCCTGAATTTGACGTCGGCCCTCAGCTTCGACAATTACTCTGGATCCGATCGCCGCACGGTTAGTGCGCGTTCCCACAAGTCTTACAAGCATCCATGAGTTGGGCGAAGCCGACTGATTCCGAAGCAAAGTAGGAACGTCATTCAGATTGTTAATTGCCACATCAATTTGCCCTGTGTGAAAAATGTCGCCAAAAGCCGCCCCGCGACTGCAACGCGGAAGTAGTAAACCAGGTCCGCCACGGTCGGAGATATCCTGGAAGCGACCGTTTCCCAAATTGCGGTACAAGATTTTCTTGCCTTCATCTTCTTTCGGCTTGGTGTGTCCCGCGCTCAGACGCGGAGGGTAAATCGCTCCGGTGACCATTAAGAGGTCGAGCTGGCCGTCGTTGTCAAAATCAACGAAAGCAGTGCCCCACTTGACTGCGGAAGTCTGCCCACTGAGGCCGGCTTGGAATGTGCGGTCTGTAAAGAACCCATTCCCCTGGTTGTGGTATAGAGACGTGGTCTGATCTGAAAAGTTGGTTTTTATGATATCTAGAAAACCGTCGCGGTCATAATCACCAGCATCAACACCCATCCCGCCTTGCGAGCTGCCGTTTTCGTCAACAGCTACCCCGGCGAGCAATCCTATTTCTGTGAATGTTCCATTTCGATTATTTTTGAAAAGCAGACTCGGCGTCGAATCGTTCGCAACGTAAATATCGAGCCAGCCATCGTTGTCGTAGTCAGCAACACACGGCGTGAAGCCGTAGGTCCGCTCGGGCTTCGCAATACCGGCGGCTCTCGATACATCTGTAAAGCTTCCATCGCCATTGTTGTGATAGAGAATGTTCTTCGATCCCTCTAACCCTTTCGGTCCGTACAACACCGGCGATTGCACGCCGACCAGGGAGGGATCCGAATCGTACAGTGCCAGGCCGGCTTCGTATGCCACATAGTTGCTGACGAACAGATCGAGATACCCGTCACGGTCGTAATCGAGGAAAGCAGCGCCGGAGTTCCAGTGGTCCTCAACTTGAAGCAGCCCGGATTCGCGCGTGACGTCGGTGAAGGTACCATCGCCGTTGTTGCGGTACAGCACGTTCTTGCCGTAATACGTGACGAACAAATCCAAGAGGCCATCATTGTTGTAATCCCCGACGCACACTCCCTGGCCCCAACCCGAGCGCACGAGATTGGCCTTCGCAGTCACATCTGTAAATGTCCCGTCACGATTGTTCCTGTAAAGGTGATTTGTAGGCTCTTCACCTTTCGGGAACCTACTCAATCCCCAGCTGTTGACGATAAATATGTCCAGCCATCCGTCATTGTCATAGTCGAACAGAGCAATTCCGCCACCCGTCGTGGAGAGAAGAAAGTCCTTGCTTTCATGTCCCGTGAGCACAGTCCTAGTGGTCAACCCCGCCTGACTTGCAAAATCAACATAGTTAGGGACGTACTCGTCCTCCTTACCGACCTTCGCGGCGAAGGGGGACAGAAAAGGAGATAAAGAAAAAAGTCCCAGCTGAAAGAAAGCCCGGAGGCACTGCCGACGGTGCATGCCGCAAATTATATCCTGCTGTCTAATTTGCGGCGGCGGCTACGGCCCCCTACCCGCACCAGTTCGCACATGCGTGTCGCCGAACTCCTATTCCAAAGACGGCACCCTGATTCTCCGACATGCAATCGGTAAGTCTCTGGAAAAATAGAGCCGAATTCTGTCCCTCGTAAGGCCAGAGCTCAGCCGGGTGGCGGCAACGTTCAAGGACAGGCAGTCCACGTCGAGGTAGCGCTCTCGGCACCCGATTTTCCAACCCTCGGTTGAGCGACCGGGGGTATCGAGTGCCGAGCAGCAGATGCTCAGTTAGCGACCACGCTTTCTTTCCCAAAGAGCAACGCCTCTACGTTTGTGGCAGCTTCGTCCTGCATGTGCGGGAGCACGTGAGCGTAAGTGTCCAATGTAAACGCCGTGCTGGCATCCCAATTGCTCTGATACCACCTTTGGCGACACTCCGGCTGGTCTTTGGACTGAATCTGAACGGCTCCCAAATTGAAGACATTCTGAGCCAGAGTGGCTTCCTCCACAAATGTATCCGGCCAGACCTTCTGGAGCAGCTCCTCCTTGCTCAATATCTGACCCTGGCTCTCGACCAGCGCCAACAGGATCCGAAACGCTTTGGGCGTGAGCGGAACTCTCTTCGTCCCTTCCGCCAAGAGCTGCTGGGCAGGATTCAGCCTGAATGGGCCGAATTCGTAAGAGACCTGCGGTTGCAGCGACATACGAAGTTTTAGAGCGATTTGAAGAAAGTTTGATCGGGCTTTAAAGACACGTTGCGGGCGGTCTAGCTATGAAATACCAGTCAACCCCACGGCGGGCGAGACCGGCCGCGCCCCACATGATCGAAATTCTAGCAGAGGCGGTCGGGACGAAAAAGCCAAGGGGGCGTGTATCGCGCTCGACGTCATGAGGCTGAGCCGGGTACTGCCCGGCGATATCAACTCGGGGATCTGAATTCGCTGGCGGAGAACTTGGATTCCCTGGGCCGTAAAAAGGAGACAGGTATGAAGAAGTGGAAACGCGTGGGCCTTCTGACAATCTGTGTTTTCGTGCTCATGGCTTCAACCCCAGCAAAACCCAAATGGGGCATGAAGGCCGACTATGTCGAAGCCTGTAGTTGCCATTCTTTTTGCCAATGCTATTTCAACAAGCACGCCCGAATACCCGCATTGCGAGTTCAACATGGCGGTGAAAGTCCGGGAAGGGCACTCGGGCAGCACCAACTTGACTGGCGCTAAGTACTGGCTCACGGGCGACTTGGGCGAAGAGTGGGGTACCGACAAGAAAGGCAAGTGGGTGGTCGTGTCGTTCGATCCAGCCACCACGAAAGAACAGCGCGAGGCACTTGCGCCCATGATTCTGAAGACCTACGGCCTGGAGTGGGGCGAGCTCAAAGTGCAGGAAGCCCCGATTGAGATCGCCCGCACAGGCAACATCGTCGAGGCCAAACTTGGCGACGGCCAGCTGGCCAAAATGAAACTAAAACGCGAGCCCGGAGCCGACGGCAAGGGAGTCATCTTGAAAAACGTGAAGTACTTTGGCGCCCAGAACAACGACGGGTTCGAACTCTACCGCTCCATCGAGCACAGCGCTGATACCCAGGGCCACCGATTCTCCTACACCGACCGCAACGCCTTCTTGATTTCGATTGACACGCATGAAGGCGAGGCTGGAGGCATGGCAGGAGGACATCACTAACCTATACGCCGCGTGTTGCCGGCGGGGGTGTCCACGATCCTGCCCTTGGGCTCCGCTCGCCGATGAGAAGCGCACGCTACCCCGGGTTTCGCAACAACTCATATATAGGAGGCCCTACTGTGAAGATCGGACGATTCGTGACTCGATTTCAGTATTCAATGACCGCTGTCCTACTCATAACCGCTTTTCCCTGGCACGTCTCGGCGCAAAACAGCAACGCACATGCGTTGACACCACAACATCAACATCCGGTGCTGAACCTGCAGAGCAAGGGCGCCCTGCTCAAAGTTGTCCGGGATTCCACGGAGCGCTTCAAAGACGTGTCGGTGGCGGAAGCGGAGGGTTATGCCCTTATGTTCGGCTGCGTCAGTGGATCCGACTTCGGAGCCATGGGCCTTCACTATGTGAATGGAGACCTGGTGAACAAGGGCGTAATCGACGCCACGCTCCCCCAGATCATCATCTACGAACCGACTCCAAGCGGACACTTGCGGCTGATCGGGGCTGACTATCTAGTCCTCGCTGATGCGTGGGACAAGGGTCATCCAGGGGAGCCGCCCCAGCTCATGGGACAGCTCTTTCATTTGTTCGAGAGCCCCAATCGCTTCGGACTTCCGGCGTTCTACACGCTACATGTCTGGGCATGGAAGGAGAATCCCAACGGCGCGTTCGTGAACTGGCATCCAAACGTTTCGTGCCAGGCGTTCAGCGGCCAAAACCCCTGAGCTGAGGCGATAACGTGGCGCACCTAGAGTGACAGCCCTTTTCGGTACGCTTGCCGAAGAGCTGCCTCTCCATCGTCACGCGGTGAGGACCAGGAGAATCTCGCGATACTGTAAAGGAGATTGATGGCTTTCCTCGGCAGTCGGCAATCGACTGATCGGCATTTTACCGGCCTAAGGGTGTTCTCGACTACAATCGCCACTGACATCAATGACTTGCCGGTAACCAGCCCGCACGGAAGTGACTTTGGCGCATTCGCAAATTGTTGAAGTTGCATCGATTCGAACGGAGCACGCGGCACAGCAATGGCACACCTCGACAGGTGTTGCGTCATCCTCGAAAACCACCGACCTTTAGGTTATGAGCCCAGCCATGGTCGGAATTTCACCAACTGAAGACGCGGGTGGCTGCTCCAAGTCATTGTAAGGAGCGTTTTGGAATCCATATTGGACAGCCAATGGACGGAGGAATCTCTCTTCAATGTGATTCCGACGACGCTGCAGTGCCGTAGAACTTCACTTTTCCATCGACGACCACCACAATATACCGCCGTTGCTGCAGAAATTGCGTAACCTTCTTTCCTTGACGTGCCAGTTTCGCAAGAGCTTCTTCGATTTTCTTTTGTCAGCGTCGGTCATCCGCGAACCGAGGTAGAGCTTGGTTATACATTCGGTGTCCCGGTAATAAACCTTGCCCTGGCCGATCTTATCCCTCGAACGTGAGCTTTGATGAGCTTCTCTGAACACGTCAGATCTTACGGCTCGCATCAAGGCGACGGAAAACACTCTAGGTAACCAGGGGTCTTGGCTCCATTACCTCGGTCGGCAACGTGAAATGAAAGGTTGCACCTCGTCCGTCGTTAGCAATGGCCCACAACCGGCCGCCATGCGACTCCACAATGGAACGGCTGATGGCCAACCCCATCCCGCTGCCCTGCGGCTTGGTGGTAAAGAACGCAGAAAAGATCTGATCCATCTTCTCCATTGGCAACCCCACGCCCGTGTCACTGACCAAGAACTGGAGTTGACCGTCCTGCAGTTGCGACTTAACCGTAAGCTCTCCGCCCGATTCCTTCATGGCCTCGATGGCGTTGAGCATGAGGTTCATGAACACCTGTTGCAGCTGCACACGGTCCGCCATGATTTTGGGCAGGTCGGTGGTCAGTTCCGTGCGCATGGCGACCGAGTATCGAGTGGCCTCACCTTTCAGCAGCGTGAGCATTTCCGGAATAATTCCGTTCACGTCGACCAACTCACGTTGTGGAGGAGACTTCTTGTAGAACGAACGTATACGGTCGATGATCTCAGCCGCACGATTCCCATACTTATCGATTCTGGCTGCTGCCGCACGGGCCCGATCAAGATTGGGCGGTTCGTGTGCCAGCCATTCCATGCAACTGTTGGCGCTGGTGATGGCGGCAGCGATGGGCTGCTTGATCTCGTGTGCCAGTGATGCTGCCATTTCGCCCAACGTGCTCACACGATCGATATGTGCCAGATCGGCCTCGAGTTCTCGCAATTTCTCCCGCTCTTGTTCTGCACGCTTGCGATCCTCAATGTCCGTGAGGGTTCCGTACCATTTAACAATGTTTCCATGCTGGTCCCGAAGTGGTACACCACGCACCAGAAAGCACCGATATTCCCCGTCAGCGGCGCGACAGAACCGCGCCTCGTCTTCGAAAACCTGTCCGGTTGCAACGGAGATGCGCCACTTCTCGGAATGGCGCACAAGATCCTCGGGATGGACCGCACGCTGCCAACCTGCGCCTGAAGTCTTCTCGACAGAAAGCCCGGTGTATTCAGTCCAGCGCTTATTTACAAATGTGCAGGAGCCGTCAGACAACGCAGTGAAAGTCATCGCCGGAATTGTTTCCACAACGTCCCGCAGACGCTTTTCCTGACCCTTGAGCTGATGAATGCGCCATCGATGAAGTGCCCAGAGGAGAGCAAAGAAGGCTACGAAGCACGACAAACGGAACCAGTAAGTTTGATAGTAAGCCGGGGCGACGTTCAAAGCGATCGCAGTTTCTGGCCCGTTCCACAGCCCCTCGCTGTTGCTGGCGACCAGCCGGAATCGATAGGAGCCGGGCCCAAGGTTTGTGTAAACGGCTTCTCGCGCTGCAACCGGCTGGCTCCAGCTACTGTCGAAACCTTCGAGAAAATATCGAAAGCGAATCCGCCCGGGCACCGCGAGGCTCAGCCCCGTGTACTCAAACGTGATTCGCCTGGGAGATGGAGGGATTTGAACGGAGGCGGCGAGGTTTGCAGTGTTGTTATCGGCGGTGATCGCCTCGATGTGAGGCAGCGCGGGAACTGAATTGTCATTGATCCGGGATGGATTAACAACCGACAAACCGCGGCTGAGTGAAAACCAGATCCCGCCCGCTGAATCCGAGACCACCGATTGGCTCCGCTTCACTCCTTCAGTGCTCTCGATACCATCGGCCTGGTCATACTCGCGAACATCGACTGCTTTCACAAAACCGTTTAGCAGTTTGTCGCGCGGAACGCGCAAAACATGATCTGAGGTCGCGATCCACAGCCAGCCGTTTTTGTCTTCTTCAATGCCGAATATTGGTGCTTGCAGGGACCCAGGTACTCCCCGGGGTACATGCACCTGCTCATCACTGAAGTAAGCGAGACCTTCGGCCGTTCCTATCCACAGGATTCTCGTTGAATCCTGCAGTAGGCAGTTGACATCCTCGGACGGTAATCCGTCGTTGGGGGTATAGGTTCGCCAACCCTTCTGCGACATGGCACTGACGCCCTTCGGGGTCCCGAACCACATCGCTCCGTCAGGGCCCTCGGCAATCGACGATATTGTGTTCGCGGCTAACCCATCTGTAGTCGTGTAATTTGTGAAATGACCGTTCTTTAGCTCGCTTACACCACTACTGAGGGTCCCGGACCAGACGGTACCATCACGACTCCGATAGACCGCGTACACGCTGTTTTGTGCGAGGCCGTCTGCCTGCGTGTAGGTCTTGGCTGTAAACGAATTGCCGGAGTAACGCAGATGGGTGAGCCCACCCTGTTGGCGTCCCACCCAGACATCATCCTTGCCAGTGCCGGTAATGGAGTAGACGACATCGTTGGCGATCCCACCGGCAGTGACAACCCCAGTTTTGCCTCCCTTCAGCCATCGCAAACCGCCCTGAATGGGCGCAATCCAAGTGCGGCCGCCGGAGTCAACGTGCAATGGCCCCATACTCTGCGATTTCAAATTGGGAAGAGAGTACGTAACGAAGGCGCTGTCTCGCAGTCGCTCGAGGCCACGCGTGCTACCGATCCAGATGTTTCCCTCCCGATCTTCGAAGAGCGCACCTACCGGTCCAGTGGTACTCAGTAAAGAAACCCCATTCGCGTTGTACCGAAACAGTCCGCGACTCGTGCCAACCCAGATGTTCGAGTCCCGGTCGCGAAGAATGGAAAGTACGTCGAGATTGAGAAGAGATGACGGTACGCCTGCCAAAGTAAGCTTTGTTCCACTCCAGCGCAGCGCACCCTTCGCCGTTCCGACCCACAATTCTGAGTTTTGAAGAGGCAGAAGGCAGTTAATCTTCGTATCAGCCCGCCCATTCGATGCGCTCGAAACGCGGCCTTCCTGGAGATAGAAGAGCCCTCGACGCTCCGTGCCAAGCCAAATCTTTCCGTCGTCAGTCTGCGCCATGGAGATCACCACCGAGGTGGGCGCCGCCAGACGATCAAACCAACTGAAGGGAGTTGCTCGCTGGTCAGGAGCTTCGCTGTTCGCGACTCTTGCAGCGTCGGTGAGAAGAGCTGCGGACGACAGGCTTCGAAATCGGTTGTCACTGTATATGAGAGTTCCCTCAGCTAATGATGAGAGCAAAACCGCACCCGACGTCCCCCGTGCCATTGCGGTTGTGCTGTTCTCAGTCTCGCCGCGGATAAGCTCAAAGTTTCCATTTTGGTAACGAAAGACTAGGGTGTTTTGTAGCAAGATCCAGAGGTGATCGCTTGCGTCAACGACGAGTGTTCGTACAGGGCCAATCCAGATTGGATCAGGATGGGCCAGCTCGAACTGGTGAAAATTCAAGCCGTCGAAACGAACAAGGCCTTTATCTGTCCCAATCCAGAGATAGCCATCGGAAGTCTGTGCGATGGCCGTTATAGATCCGCCCGGCCAACCTCTCTCAGTTCCCCACGAGTCGTGGAGATATTGCGACACGGCCCGAGTGGGATCGAGCGCAGACGCCGAAACAGCGAAGCAGACGCCCGCGAGTCCGGCAATGGCACACTTGAGTAGCCAGCGCCTTCCAAAACCGTCCTCACGGTAGGTATTCAAACTTCTCAACCACAACCTCGCTTGGCTTTTGCATAGGATTTTTGTCGCTCGCAACGACGAAAAAGATCAGACGGAGTTTCGCCTGACCCGGTCCCGGTATGGCAAACGTGAACTCATGTTCAGAAACGAGTTGCGCTCCGGCACCAGAAGATCTTCCGCGAAAGGTCTTGAAAGTTGCATGTCCAGGTTCCCAGCGCAGGACATACGTCAAGGTGCCTGATGACGCCCCAAAAGCGAACAGGTTCCCAGGACTGTAGAACGGTTGAATTGCATATTGTGCATTGTTCTTATTTGCAGCGTCACCCCGGCCATGGACCTCTACGTCCATCTCGCGAAAGTGCTGCTCGCTAGCCGATTCGTCGAAGGTAAACATACTGAAGGCCGCGGCGGGTTCTAAGTGAGAAGTATCACGTACAGTTACCGAATACGTGCCGTACCCGAGACTGCGATTTAAGAATATTTCTGCACACGACCAGCTGCCCGATTTCTTCTTGATCTGCATGTGGAGTGCCCCGCTCGCATCGGTCCATGCATTTTCAGGATCGTAAAGGTTGTTCGTGCCTCCCTTGTCACTCTCAATTATGCGAACACCCCAATCATAGCCGCTGAATTTAAGCGATCCGGTCGGGGCTAATTGCGGCGTTCCAACGCCCTTCACAATTGTCACGAGAGCAACGGAACCGCCTTGGGTCGGAGCCACATCCGTCGTGGGCAACGGATGATAATCCGGCTCCACCAATAACGCAGCATACTCAAATCCCAGATGAGTTTCCGTGCTCCACGTCGAGTCTGCTTTGATGGGAATGAAGGGATGATCAGGCCAGGGCTGCACCCACCATTGCCCACTGTGCGCATAGATAACAATCTGCTGCTTTGGTCGAGCGTTTCTGACCCGTCCAGAGATCGTGTCGACTCTTTCTCGTCCACCTTGCGCCGCCGGCGGAATATGGGTGAACTCGATCGAAGGTCCGGACTTGCCTTTATGCGACTGGCAACTGCTCAGCGCAATGCAGAAAACCAGCAGCAGCGATCGCTGCAAGAAAACTGGGACCAACAGTCGCAGTTGCATGTGACCCCACAATAGACTGCCGGATGCGCGGGGTGAGAGGCACGCTGCAGGGTGCTTGGACCGAAATCTTACCGCACTGAGCCCCCCGGTGTGCACCTTCAACGAGGTCCGACCACTGGCTTTTCGAAGTGACCTAATTAGTCCTGGTCACAGCGAGCCAGTCCAATGATCATTCTTGTAGCAGCCCATAACGCCCTAAACCGTGAACTCATCAGAGAGCTGCTGGAAGGATCAGGCCAGGTGGCCGAAAAGTTCGGATTCCAGCAGATCTGTTGGTATCGCACCACAGTTAATAGTGACGAACGGCTTTGCCCGTCTGGCAAGGATGCAGGAATGTTGCCACCGCACTCATTACGGTACTTGGCCGCAAGATATTGATTTTGAATGAGGTTTCCTTTTAGAAATTCCGCGATTCTAGCGTTGAGTTTCGTTCCAAAAAGAATGACACTCATACATGATATCAACTTCCGGACACGTAGGTACGAGAAGGGAACGCAAGGAGATACGCGCGAGCTTTGGCGTGTTCAGCCTTCATCTGCGCGAGGTCGGCCTTCATGGCTGCGACCTTCTCGTCGTGAATCGTGTGTTTTATGTCGGAGAGAGCGCGCCGGAAGGTGCCACCGCTCCTGGTCACCCATGCTCTGATCTTTCGCGTCCTCGCTCGGCGCCAAACCGCAACGCAACCCGATAATGCGCAACCTGATTGAGCCCTTGGCAGGCAC
>Ga0070699_100001036_pt1 | contig 25829 bp, 22 predicted proteins | sample KBSK1503metaG_FD_65473 | JGI IMG/M metagenome (GOLD analysis project Ga0070699, IMG submission 65473) | Corn, switchgrass and miscanthus rhizosphere microbial communities from Kellogg Biological Station, Michigan, USA - KBS K1-50-3 metaG | ecosystem: Host-associated > Plants > Roots >...
CCAGCGCGCTGGAAGACGCCGAGTTAGAAGCCGTAGCGACTAATGCCAACACTAATACAGGAACGTGCGGCAACTCCTGCGGATGCAATAGCACCGAGACCTGCAGTAATTGCTGCAGTCGCTAGCACGATCTACGATGGCAGGCAATTAATAGCGCTCCCGAAGTCTGTGAGCGTTACAATTTGAGTGGATAAACATTGGTGCCGGGGGCCGGATCGAACCCGCACCCTCTTACAGGAACGGATTTTAAGTCCGTCTGAAGCCATCTTACCTGATCTCACCAAACGAGATGAACCAATACTTACCGGACTTGCAGCCGTCAAAGTCATGCTTCGTCCGGTTACGTCTCACGACAGATTGTCGTCATCTTAGCGTCATCGAGGGGGAGGCCTCAAGTAAGTGAAACCTAGACGTTCAGACGAATAGAAAAGGATCGCAATTCGGCTAATCGTCTCGCAGGGACGCCGGGCCAGCAGTTCGATCGAAACCGACAGGGGCCTGGCCAACGAAGACGCTAGACATCCTGAACCCGCAAGCGACAAGGAGTTATCGAGAGACTAAGAGACGGCGGGCGTCCGATCAATCGCAATTATGTTCCGGCGCATGAGGCGTGACATCGCCTTCGCCGATGGTGCGACTCGTGTTCTGACCAAGACATAATTTTCGATTATAGGGTGACCGTCCGATTCTGTTCGCGGAAACCTCCAGACGCTGGACAAGTAATTCGGAAATCATGCGCATAATTCTAAACATCAACCTTGGCGCACTTGTTTCACGATTAGAATTTATATGTCCCATGATAATATCTCGGCATGGACAATGCACCCGATCTGATAGGGCAAATTGTGTGTCTGCCCGGAGGTGTGAGGGTTAGGGTCGAATCAATCGAGGGACATCCACCTAGCGCAACAGTTCGACGCATGGACGGACCATTGGCCGGGCTGATCGCAATTTGTGACGTCTCGAAACTTGAACCTCTGGATTCTGAGTTTAATGGAGACGAGAAGACTAATTAGCAGTGCCGCACCCTACGCGCTAAGAGTTCGTCATCCCTGAGAAGTATCTAGTCGATTGAGAGTACCGAACTAAAAACAACTGACGAATGGCTTTTCAAGATAGGAACACCTCCCAGTGATTCCCCTTGATCGAATCCGTAAGGCGGCACAGACGAACGAGGCAAGCCTGAACTGTTTTCTGCTTGCGCCGCTGATTGCAACATGCACTAACGGCCTACCATGCCGTAAGTTGAGCCATGCTGAGACTCAGTGACTTGCATCATAAATACAGGGCAGTTTATCCTGCGTGGCCTAGAGAGTTACCTTCTTGTGGGTGAGCTAGGACGAGACTCTCTCAGAGTAAGCACACTACTACCGCGTTGCCAATGAGAGTTATCACGGCAACCGAAAGTTTTTGCGAGTGCAGGGTTTGCTAGAAGATCGACAGCCAGTGCTGCAGCAGATCTATAGCTACCTCCGAAACCGAGTACTCGTCTACCGCGTTTGAAGAAGGAGCAGTAATTGTTTGACCTGGAGTGGTAGAGCCGTCCGGCGTCAATTGAGCAGTTGCACACGGCGGCGTTAGAGTCTCGCCAGGTGCAGGTGGCGCAGAGGGCGGTGTGAGTGTCTCACCCGCGAAAGCAGCCACTCCGAGAACGAACGTCAGAACGAACGCGACCCCTAGTCTTTTTAGGTTCTTCATGTTTTCTCCTTAGATTGGTGAATTGGTTTTGCGAGTTCTTCTAAACGAACAAGCGTGTTTCAGAACCGGTGATCAGATTCCATGCGGAACCAATTACCAGCCCACGGCTTCTCAGCGCAAGGATTTTATCACTCATAGAGAAAGGCCGACCTCACATGCACTTGCAGTCTCAAATATCAGCGCTTAAGAACGAGAGTCGCAATCTCACCCTTGCCAAACGGGCTGAGCTTTCGTGCCGCCTCGCCAAACAATTTGAGAAAGCTGGCGAGTACGACGGCGCGGCGGAAGCGCTTAGCGAGTTTTGGCCGGAGCGAAGCGGGCCAGTGAAGCTCGACGATCTTGACGACTCGACGAAGGCCGAAGTACTTCTCCGCGTTGGCGCTTTGGCTGGTTGGCTCGGCAGCGCGGATCAGACTGGTGGAGGTCAAGAAACGGCGAAGAACCTGATCACGCGGAGCATTGAACTTTTCGAAGCCCTTGACCAACCTGAGCGCATAGCCGAGGCGCGCGGTGACCTCGCGCTCTGTTACTGGCGCGAAGGTTCTTACGATGAGGCACGCATTACCTTAACCAACGCACTGAGCTGCTTACAGGACGAGCGTTCTGAGTTGAAGGCGATACTTCTAGTTCGCGCGGCCACAGTAGAAATAGCGGCACATCGACTGAGCGAAGCATTTCGCATTTTCAATGAGTCCGCACCTCTACTAGAGCAGAGCACGGACCACGCTCTTAAGGGCACCTACCACAGCCTTTTCGCCGTCTTGTTCAGAAGGCTCGTCACACCAGAAAACCGTAACGACTATATAGACCGAGCGTTAATCGAATACGCAGCTGCGAGTTATCACTTCGAGCAAGCAGGTAATGATCGCTATCTCGCACGTGTGGAAAACAATCTCGGCTTCTTATACTTCACGATTGGTCAATACAAGGATGCACATAAGCACCTTGATCGGGCTCGTTATCTCTTCCTCGAACTCAGAGATATAGGAACGGCAGCCCAAGTCGATGAGACTCGCGCACGAACACTGCTCGCCGAAGGCCACGTTACTGAAGCTGAACGTATGGTGCGGTCCGCAGTAAGGACGCTTCAGAAAGGAGGGGAGCAAGCAGTCTTGGCAGAAGCGTTAACTACACATGGTACCGCGCTGGCACGTTTAGGTTCTGAGGATCGTGCGAGAGCGTTTTTCGAACAGGCTATCGAGGTCGCACAGACCGCAGGTGATCTCGAAGGCGCTGGTCGGGCGCGATTGAGCATGATTGAAGAGCTTGGAAAGAAACTCTCCATTAAAGAACTGATTGTGATCTATCGCTCGGCAATCGACCTTTTGAAAGGTTCGCAAGACCCGTCGATAGGGAAACGCTTGATCGCTTGCGCGGACAAGTTGCTCGATACAATGGGGCGACTGGAAGATGATAATCGGGATGTACAAGAACGAGACTGGGAGGGCTTCTCGTTCAAACAGCATGTCCGCGACAGTGAGAGGGCGGTGATCGAACGCGCGCTGAGAGACGCCGGAGGGTCCGTAACAAGAGCCGCCCGATTGCTGGGCTTCAATCATCATCAGAGCTTGATCTCTTTAATCGACAGTCGGCATAAGGAGTTGCTCAAGACACGATCCACTGTACGCAAGCGAAGACGCCATCTCTTCTCCCCGGCGCGGAAAATCAACAAGAAGGTAGTGAAGGATGGCCCCAGGCCGGCGACGTCAGAGATCTCAATCCTGCACATTGAAGACAATAAGGTTGTCGCTCGGTTAATCCAGGACACATTAGGCGCTGAAGGAATGCATGTCGATTCTTGCATCAACGGCATGACGGCTCTGGAAGTACTACGGAGCGACGCTCCCTACGACATAATAATTGTTGATAACGATCTGCCCGGCCTCAGTGGCTTGGAATTAGTCCTGCGCGTGCGGAGTATGGCTCACCGACGCAACACGCCGGTCATCATGCTTTCAGGAGACGATTGCGAGAAGGAGGCTTGGCGCGCGGGAGTCAACGATTTCTTACGCAAACCAGACGCCGTTGACCGAGTTGCTTCCACGATAATCAGGCTGCTTGATGAAGTCGAACGCAAGAAAGACTGGGGTTTCAATGACCCGTGACGAATACAAGAAACGCAGCGATCGTGGGTGTCGTTGAGGGCCCGAGGTTGACATGAACTGTCGTTCCTTGGTGTCTTGGAAGGGAAGAAAAAATAGAGTGCGACTCTCATGATCAATGAATTACTCGGCGACTAGAACTCATTCAGCAATAACTCGCAAGATTGGAAAGTTGCGTACAGATAGAATTTCGGGTGGTAGCGAGCGGGAAATATTGCCAGCGCTGATGCGCGCGGTCGGTGGGGATCGTGCGCTCATATCATGCGCGCATTCCCGCTCGCTACCGCAGGCGGTCTCCCGACTGACGATGTTCTCTCAGTTCGCAAGAACTGCGCTGGAAACAAAGTGGTCGCCGTGGTTTCAAAGAAATGCGACGCAACGCAATGAAGCCTTTGGCCCAACTGAGCGGAAGTGGACACTCAAATATTTTTTTAGGCGTTCTTCCTACTTAGCGCTTGAAAGTTAGAAACGACTGCCATTTTTATCGCAAGAGATTTAGCTTGACCCCTTGCAAGACGAGGCATAGTCTCGCGCCTTCAAAGACTTTCATTCGACGTGCGACTCCCGACCCGAAGCCTCACGTCAACGGAATCAGAGAAGGTTCCAGCAATGCAGATTACGCAATCCCCAAAAGCCTGAACGACCTTAATGGCCGTCAAGGGTTTTTTTGATCTCCTCCCTAGGGGAGGGGTTGGACGATAATGAAGAAAGGCGATTGAACGGCCCCGCCGCTACTGACAGGTAACAGCGGGGCCAACAGAAACAACAAACCTCTGTCACCGTTAGGCGCAAAGGATGCCGTCCTAGTCAGACTCATCCTACCCTAACTGGTGACAAAGGCTCAAACGTTCTCATCGCGTCTGCGATGAGAACAGAGGAAGCCGATGTCCACTATCGAATATCCCAATCGGCCACAACGGAAATCCCAACTAGCGAGATATGCGCTCGCCCTCGTCTTTTCTTTGCTAAGCAAACGAGTCAGCCGCTTAGCCGATTGGATAGGCTTGCTGCATGTGGACTCTCGGGAGGTAGCGAGCGGGTCAACACTAGCGATGATCCACGCGGTTATGGGATGGCCGTGCGCCGAGATCACGCACAGACCCGCTCGCTATCGCAGGCGGGTTGGTTCGCAAGAAGCGAATCGAACCTCGATTATACCGAGTCTCAAACGTTCGCGTTCACGACTCCATCGCTGCGATGGGTCGATCTCAATGCAAGCAAGAGAGGTGTATGTCATGTCAAAGATACAGAAACGACTTTGGTGGCTAAGAACGACTCAGGTCTCCACGCTCCTGCTCCTTTTTTATTTGCTGTTGCTGGTCTCTGGAGTTGCCGCGCAGACTGGTACGGTGGGCAGCGCCAACGACGGCACGACACCATCAGGCTCAGCACCAGGAAGTCCCACAGGCTCGTATGCAGTAAGCGATTTTGAGGTAATTAATCCTTACAATGGCCATGTAAGCCTGGCCTTCCCTCTGTTGAAAGTTGGTGGTCGTGGTGCGGCGGGATATTCGATGACTCTGCCGATCGATCAGACCTGGACGGCTCGGCAATTCACCGTAGCCTATCAATGCATGAACGGCAATTGTCCGGGCCCAGCAACATATTACAACGCTACCTTGAACTGGTGGACCGGGCTGAGGCCCGGATTTACTGCAGGTGTCGTGCAAGGCCGGCGCGTCGGCGGCTTCGATACTCAAGGTTGTAACAACATTCCTGAGTTATGGGGTGTAGGACATCGCTATCTTCCGGCTACGGTCTGTGGTGGTAATAACATCTACATCATTGGGACAAGAAATACTCTTACCCGGTTGACCTTCATAGGCCCAGACAATTCAGAAATCGAGCTTCGTGATCAAGCCACTGGCGGCCAGCCAATCTCGGGAGGATGCAACAGCCAGACTCCAGGCTTTAATCGTGGCCGTACTTTTGTTTCGGCCGACGGCTCTGGATTGACCTTTGTCTCCGATGCAGATATTTCAGACATTGATTGCAGTGGCGCATATCCGGCGGGGTTAACTGCAAGTTCGAATGTCTTCGGCGTTAGCGGTTATCTGCATTTCAGCAGCGGAATTGTTTATCGCATCGACGGTGGGAAAGTTTCATGGATTCGAGACCCTGACGGCAACCAAACTACTTTTGGTGACAACTCTGTCACCGACTCTCTCGGTCGCCAAATTACCTTTTCTTCTGGAAGTGATTATTCTCAGATTAATTTTGCAGGCTTTGGTGGCGCTCCGCGCACGCTGCGAATTCACTATGCGTCGTTGTCGACCGATTTGCGATCGGATCAAACTATCCAGACGTATCACCAGTTATTCCCGGAAATATATGACGAAACGAATTCTCCTGGCCCTTCACCCTACGATGTTGGAGGTCTTGTTTCGGAGTTAGAACTGCCCGATGGACGAGCCTACCATTTCTACTACAACTCATATGCTGAGGTTGCCCGCATCGAGCTGCCAACTGGCGGGGCCATTGAATACGACTATGCTGCAGGTGTTGACCTCCCTGCCCGCTACAGCGGAGTCCTTGGCAGCCCGAACTCCAACAAGGAGATATACAGGCGCGTCAGTGAGCGCCGACTCTATCCGAATGGTGGATCGGGTGCCAACTATGCAAGGCGAACAACCTACAGTCACAATTCAAGCGATTCAGATTCATACTACACATCGCTCTCGCAAGGTTCGGTCACCGTTGACGACCGCGATGCCAGCGGGACATTGTTGGCACGAACCAAGCACTACTACTACGGCAGCCCAGTGGCGTCACTCTTTCTCGGTTGGGACAGCCCAGCGACTTACGGTTCATGGCGAGAAGGTAAAGAATATCAAACGGAAGCCTTTGCTGCCGATGGCACGACCGTACTGCGTCGAGTTAACCATGACTGGCAACAAAGAGCTCCGGTAAATTGGTGGTCGAGTTGGTGCGGGCAGCAGGGTAGCTTTTGTTCTTCGAATGTTGAGCCGCGAAATGATCCACGAATAATTCGCACTACCACGACACTGGTCGAGTCGAATCAGGTAACGAAGCAAGAGTTCGCTTACGACCAGTTCAATAACCGAACGGATGAGTCGGACTTTGACTTTGGGGCCGGAACTCCACCCACCTATGCCACACGTCATACGCACACCGACTATCTCACGATCAATCCGGTGAATGGTGTCGATTACACCTTAATCGACATTCATCGCCGCAGCCTTCCGCTGCGTCAATGGGTGAAAGCCGTCGATCCAAACACAGGGCAAGAGTCCACAACGTACGCCGCGAACAGCGAAATATCTTATGACGAACCGGCCTATCCTTTGATTCCGTATGGGCCGGTCACAAGCTGGAACGACCCCGGCACAATACCGCGAGGCAAGCCAACCACCATCCGGCGATGGCTGGATTCAACCAATTCGTGGATAGAAACGCATGCGCAGTTTGATCAGTGCGGGAGCGTTAGAAACACCTGGGACGCGAAAGGCAATCAATCGCAAATCGAGTACTCCGGCGTTTACGCCTATGCTTATCCAACCCTCACGCGCACCCCTGTGCCCGATCCTTCGGGACAGCACGGCTCAGCTAATGCTTTGGTGTTCACCAAAGTTTTCGATTTCAACACCGGCTTAGCGACTTCATCCACTGATGCCAATAACGTCACTAGCACCTTGGAATACAACGATGCTTTGAACCGGCCCACCCGGATGGTCCGCGCCTATGGCACTTCAGTGCAAAGCCAAAGCTCAATCATCTACGACGATGTTAATCGCTTCGTTACCACCACCACTGACCAAAGCGCCTACAACGACAACGTTCTCAAGAGTCAGGTTGTTTATGATGGACTCGGCCGCACCATAGAGTCGCGGGAGTATGAAGGGGGGACCAACTATATCGCTACGCAAACGCAATACGACGCGCTGGGTCGCCCATTCAAGACTTCGAACCCGTTCCGACCCTGGAACGGTGAGAGCGCCGTTTGGACCACGTCGGCATTTGACGCTTTGGGCCGAGTTGTAACTATCACGACATCTGACAGTGCAACTGTCACAACTTCTTATTCCGGCAATACGGTCACCGTAACGGATCAGGCCGGCAAGCAACGCCAGAGTGTTACCGATGGACTGGGCAGACTGATTCAGATTTACGAAGACCCTGGTAGCCTCAATTACCTGACAAGTTATTCATACGACGCGCTGGATGACCTGACAGCCGTCAATCAAGGCACTCAGATGCGCACGTTCGTTTACGACTCACTCAAGCGTTTGAGTTCGGCTACAAATCCCGAAAGCGGCACGTTCAGCTATCAGTACGACAACAATGGAAACCTAACTCAAAAGACGGATGCGCGCGGCGTAGTCTCGACTTATCCTTATGACGCTTTGAATCGTAACTACTCGGTAAACTACACGAACGATCCGGCGAACACTTCCGCCGCCTCGCGCACTTACGATGGCGGGACGAACGGCAAGGGAAAGCTGTGGACTACGCAGACTGCCGGAAACGCAGGCACTCTAACGACTATCGACAGCTATGATGCACTTGGAAGACCGCTGACAGAGCGGCAGCAGTTCTACACCGGCAGCGCGTGGAGTCGATCATTCTCTCAATCACTCAGCTACGACCGAGCCGGACACGTCCTAACTGAAGCCTATCCGTCCGGGCGCACGGTTACTTATGTTTACGACAGCGCGGGAAGAATGAATAACTTCACCGGCAATCTTGGTGATGGCACAGTTCGCACGTATTCAACCGGGGTTATTTACGCATCGGGCGGGCAGATCGCGCAGGAACAGTTCGGCACTGTTACGCCGATCTACAACAAACTCTCTTACAATAGCCGGCAGCAGCTTTCCGAAATTTTGGCGGGCACCACTGGCGGAGATGCTAATTTCAATCGCGGCAAGATCGTCAACGATTATAGCGACCAGTGTTCGGGCGCAGCCTGCAATGGCACGGACAATAACGGCAATCTCAAGAAGCAGACGGTATTCATTCCCAACAACGAGCAGAACACGACTTGGACTTCATGGAATCAGCAGTACGGCTACGACAGCCTGAATCGCCTCACCCAGGTGCACGAATACACCGGAAGTCCGAATCTCGATTGGCAACAGAGTTACAATTATGATCGCTGGGGGAATCGTCTTATCAACAACAACGGCACCGACACCTGGGGTCAGGGCATCAACAACGTCTCGGCCTCCATCGATGCGAATACTAATCGCATGTACGCGACGGGCGATCCGAATCACGCCTTGATTGATTACGACAATGCGGGTAATCAGACGAAAGACTATCTAACATCGAACGGCACGCGCAACTACGATGCTGAGAACCGGATGATCACGGCCACCGACAGCTCTAGTCAGATTAGCCGTTACACGTACGACGGTGACGGCAAGCGCGTGCGCCGCAACATCGGTAACCAGGAGACGTGGCAAGTCTATGGTCTTGGCGGAGAGTTGCTTGCTGAGTATGGGCCGAACGCGAGCCCTTTGACTCCGCAGAAAGAATACGGATATCGCAACGGACAATTGCTGATCACGGCTACTGCACCATCGGGCTTGGCTGCTAACAAACCGTCTGACACAAAAACCGAGGCAGTAGCAGCCGCCTCACCAGTATCGGGCAAAGAATCGACAGCGGCAGCGCAGTCAGTCGATTTGCTCGCTTCTATTAAGAACCTCATGTTGCGGTTGCCAGGCATCAGCACTGTCACCACGGCGAGCACGGAGGCCATCTCTGATACCTCCACGCCTCTCTTTGGTACGTCTTTCCCTTATGCTTCTCTCAACCGCACCGCTCTTCCCTTAATGCCACAATCAGGCTCGGCGAAAATTGCCTTTGCCAGTAACCGTGACGGCAGCGCTCAGATTTACTCCATGAATACAGACGGTAGTGGACTCTCACGCCTGACTAACGACGCCGCCAATGACGAGGCTCCTAACTGGTCGCCTAATAACTCGCGCATTGTGTTTCAGAGCGATCGCGACAATCTATTCAGCGGCTTAGCGGACATCTACGTGATGAACTGGGACGGCAGTGGACAGGCGCGTTTGACTACTGATGCCAACGACGACAGCGCGCCAGTGTGGTCGCCTGATGGAACGAAGATCGCTTTCCAGAGCGCACGCAACGGTGCCAGTTATCAAATCTACGTGATGAATGCCGATGGCAGCGGCCAAGTAAATGTCAGCAACAGTGCGGCCAACGACACTCAGCCCTCGTGGTCGTCTGACGGAAGCAAGATCGCTTTTGCCAGCGATCGTGATCAGGCAGGCTTCTCCAGCATTTATGTGATGAATGCCAATGGCACTAACCAGACGAGGTTGACCATCAGCGGCACTGGACTCCTGGATCAACAGCCCGCATGGTCGCCGGACGGCACCAGACTAACATTCACCAGCACACGCGATAGTATCGTTCAGACGTGGCAAGAAACAGATGACAACGGAGGAATAGTTACCAAGTCGAAACTACTCGTCAACAAAGAAGTCTATGTGATGAATGCCAACGGGAGCGCGCAGGTGAGACTGACGAATACGTTGGAGAATGACGGTTCGGCTTCGTGGTCAGGTGACGGAACGAAGATCGTCTTTCGCAGTGAGCGGGAAAGGGATTGCTGTGATCCGACGCAACAGGTTTGGGTGATGAATTCCGACGGGAGCAGTCAGGTGAACCTGTCGGTTAACCCATACGGCGATCACTGCCCGAGTTGGCAACACCTGGCATCGAATGTGCCGCCTACGGTGAGTGTTACAAGTCCAGCGAATGGGGCTACTTTGATGGCCCCGGCGAATATCACAATCACTGCCAGCGCCAGCGACAGCGACGGCACGATTAGCAAAGTCGATTTCTATCAGGGGACAACCTTGATTGGAACTGACACGATCGCTCCGTACAGCTTCAATTGGAATAATTTCGCTGCGGGCAGTTATTCCCTGACAGCCAAAGCAACCGATAACGGCGGTGCAACGAGCACCTCGGGAGCAGTGACAGTTACCGTTAATTCCGCACCGTCGGTGAGCATCACCAGCCCGACCTCGGGCGCCATCTTCAACGCCCCTGCTAATATCACGATTTCAGCTAATGCCAGCGACAGTGATGGAAGCGTCAGCCGCGTTGACTTCTATCAAGGCGCAACGCTGATCGGTACAGCCACGAGCAGTCCTTATGCAATCAGTTGGAACAATGTGGCGGCGGGAAGTTACACCCTAACCGCGCGGGCAACGGACAACCTGGGTGCAACCACTAGTTCAGCCCCAGTAAACATCACCGTCGATGCGCCGCCTGCGGTGAGTATTACTAGCCCAGCCAACGGCGCTACCTTCACCGCCCCCGCTAATATTACGATTTCGGCCAATGCCAGCGACAGCGATGGGAGCATCAGTCGCGTTGACTTTTATCAAGGGACTACTCTGATCGGCACAGCCACGACAAGTCCCTACACCATCACTTGGAACAACGTCGTCGCCGGTGGCTACACGCTAACGGCGCGAGCCACTGACAATCTGGGCGCGATCACTACGTCGAATCCAATAAGCATTAGCGTTGGTTCGCCGCCTGTCGTGAGCGTCACGACTCCGGCCAATGGCGCGAGCTTCACTGCACCGGCCAATGTGACACTTACGGCAAATGCCTCTTCTTCCACTGGCAGCATCAGTCGCGTCGAGTTCTATCAAGACACCACGTTGATCGGCACATCGACAGCAAGTCCTTACACGATCAGTTGGAACAACGTGACAGCAGGTAGTTACACGCTAAAGGCACGGGCGGTAGACAATTCGGGCGCGAGCACTGACTCCACTCCGGTAAACATCTCAGTCAACGCGCCGCCTACGGTGAGCGTCACAAGTCCGACGACCGGCGCAAGTTTCACCGCGCCCGCGAACATTACGGTCACGGCCAATGCCAGCGACAGTGATGGAAGTATCAGCCGTGTTGACTTCTATCAAGGGCCTACATTGATCGGTACAGCCGCGACTAGTCCTTACTCATTCAACTGGACCAACGTGATGGCCGGAAGCTACTCGCTGACAGCGAAGGCAACAGATAATCTCGGCGCGCAAACCAATTCGACGGTGGTAAACATCACAGTCATCACGCCTGTTGCCGATATTCGTTGGATCGTAACTGATCAACTCGGCACGCCGCGCATGAGTTTCGATCAGACTGGTTCCTTGGCTGGTGTCTCGCGTCATGATTATTTGCCGTTTGGTGAAGAGTTGTTTGCGGGTACTGGTGGTCGCACTGCGCCGCAAGGCTACACGTTGAGCGACAACGTGCGCCAGAAGTTCACTCAAAAAGAACGCGACATTGAAACAGGGCTCGATTATTTCGGGGCTAGATACTACGCAAGTACGCAAGGAAGATTCACCGGCGCCGATCCATTGATGGCCAGCGGACGAACGGGGCGGCCCCAAAGCTGGAATCGCTATACTTATGTGCTGAACAATCCGCTGCGGTTTATCGATCCATCTGGGATGTTAGAGGAGGATGACCAAGAACTGAAGCACCCACCGCCCGCAAGGCGTAACGGTGATCCGATACCATCTTCCCCGAATGGTAGTGAACAGGGCGTAATCGCAAGAATAACGGTTGCGATTGGTCCGGCTACAACAGAACCAATACAGACAAACGAGACGCCTATAGCCACGAGCGTGGAGATGAGGCCAACAGAGGCACCCTCGCCGACTCCAAGCAATGCAGGTGCGCCGACTTTCAAAGGGGTGAGTTTCGGCCTTTCAGCAGGACTCATAGGCGGAACCATCAACGTCAAGCGAGATAAGTTTGGCAACTGGTATATCTCGGGTGGGCCAAGTTTTGGATTATCCACGCCAGTTAATGGATCGGTTATCTTAGGAGGAGACACATGGCAAAATGGAGTACCGGTTACGGACGAACGAGGAGTTAGGAATATTTTAAGTGGTCCTTCCGCTAGCGTTACTGGTGCTCTTGCCGGCCCCGGCATGGGCGGATCATGGAACACGACGTTGCTTGGATTTTTCACTACGCCGATTCCAACTGGAGCTAATGGAACGGTGTACGCTCAGGTTGGTACCCCTGAAGTGAGCTACAGCCCGCAACTAACATTTAGGGTTCCGCGTCTTAAATGGTGATGATGATGAAGACCGCCGCCAGCCTACGAACAACAGAAAAGTGGAAGAGACACCTTCCGCTCATTGGTGTCTTGGGCGCAGCAGCGATTGGGCTAATCGCGCTCTTGGCCTTCGCAGGTCTATTTGTCTACCTTCCCTACGACCAAGCAGTGAATGGTCCGAAAGCAGCAGAAATCCAAAAGGATATGGAAGGCGAATTCAAAATGATTGAACCGCTCCCAGGAGCAACCCAGTTGCGATATGGTTCAATGCACAAGACTCATCAAGGTGATGTTGGAGGTGACTACAAAACTGACAAGAGTTATGAGGAGATTCGAAAGTACTACGACCGAGAACTGAATAATCACAGCTGGCGGTTCGTCAAGGAGGAACCAGTAAAGATTTGGAGACGCGACTACGGCGGCAAAGAGGCCTTTTATTGCAAAGGAATCTATACAGCAACGCTCCAGTATTCTGGGCAAGAAGAAAAGGATGTCGGCTGGACGTATTCATTTGGCTTGAGTTGGGGGTTGTTTGATGAATGCAAGTGATAACAATCGAATCGATCACGAGCAGTGTAAGTCCGGAACCATTTCTAGCGACACCCGCGGTAGCGTCACGTGTTTTGTGTAAACGATCGTCTGTTGTTTAGGGTCGGCTGCGAATGCCGCAGGCATTGTTTAGGGCCGAGCGCTGTAAACAGGAGTTGAACTCTGGCGTCAAGCGACCATCTTCGAAGAAACAACAAGCCCCTTCGGTCTCGAGATGCCGCACTGACCTGATGGAGACGTGCAATGATGACTAGCGAAGAAACAACAATCGTATTCGGTCCCAACAATGAGAGCGGGGCGGCATCGTTGACGAAATCCCGCCAGAAGAAGGGCGAGGCTCTTTCAATGATCACTTGTAAGCATGCTCACGAGCTGCAACTCCCAAGCCAAAGCATGGCCAGGTGCGATATGCTTTTTGCTCACTTCCTTCCGGCAGCCAAGAACGGTCTTGTAACTAGGGAGAACATAAAGGAGGAGATAGTGGAATGGATCGGCCGGCTCTTATCGGAGATTTCATTCGGTTCCGACCCGGTTGACACGCCAATCCTGGATGTCACTCCCGGCGACAAGTCAAACGAAGTCAATTTGTTTCTCCTGTGGCTTCAGCCGATTAAGTCTGAGGTTTGCATTCGAACAGCGGAATACCTGGAGAAGAAATATCTCGAGCTTGGAGGTAGTTACTGAGATGGAGAAGGCGTCTGGATTCGACAAATGCGTCGAGACGGACCGAGCGAGGCAAAGGTCCTTGGAGACTTGTCGTTAGGCAGTTCCCCGACCGCGCCTCACTTATGTTTTCTTACTCTGCCAAGTTCAGATTAGTATCTGTACTCATTTGCTGGCACCTCGCAACGGCTTGACTAACCGCTAGTTCCAGTTTGTCCAGGCGCAGTGGTTCGGCGAAATACGCAAACGCACCCATTTCCATGAAGAACTCTCGAAATCTATCACCCTTTCCTGAAATGACGATCACCGGAGTAGTCAAGTGGCGTTGCTGAATGCGCTTCAGGATCTGAAGGCCGGCAATGCCAGGCATGAAGGCGTCCGTAATGATTGCATCGTACTCTTTGAATTCAAGGTACTGCAGCGCTTGGTCGCCACGGTCAGCCGTATCGCATTCGTATCTTTTGGAGAAAAACTCATGAAGTAATTCTCGCGTGGTGCTATCGCCATCGATTACAAGCAACGTAGGCAAGTGAGTTCCTCGGGCCGGTGTAATCGTTTTCCACTGATCCTCCGCGCACGCACAAGAATGAATCCAAGGTAGCTTCCGCGCAAGCTCTCTCACGGCAATTGCGTGCCTACAAACTAGCCTATTACATGGGTTACTGTCAATAGCAATCCGGGTTGCTGTTCTTAGCAAGTGCAGATGTCCGGTTTTCTTAGCTAATGAAGTGTCCGGTTTTTGTTTTAGTCATAAAGTCAAATGTTCAGTAGTAGTGGCTGTGGCAGTTCCACAGCCTTGGTTTTTTGGTTCGCCGCCAGCGGCATGGCTTGATGGTTGAAGCGGCCGACCAGATGTGGACCAAAGGTGATCGAAACGGTTTCGTCCAGATGCTCATGAATGGTGACCCGACAGCCGGCCAGCGTGGCGCGCAGCTTACTGCGCTCGAGTTGCCAGACGCGGTTGGCGAAGCTCACCGTGTTGTCGCGCGCTACTACCCGCTCATGCTGCAACGAGAAGACCAGGTCGGAGATCTTTGCGGCGTAACGGCACGAAGGCAGTGCCCCGCTCACTGGCGGCCACACTGAAGCGCTAATTGAACTCTGCGATATAGTCCTCACGAAGAAAGCGATTCGCTGCCTCTGGCGTAACGATCCCGCGCCGTCGCAACTCCTGCGGTAGTCGTCCCTGCCAGGTGCCAAACCCGCGCTCGCTGCGCCCACGTGCCTGCGGTGAGTAAGCCGGAAGAAATAATTCGGAAGCTAAAACCAAAAAACCTCGATGAAAAAATCCTATGCATCGAACGAATCAGCCGTGTATATTATTTCTTGCTATTACTTATCAGTTAAGGCAGGCCATACAAGAGAGCGCAAAGTATTTACTTCCACTACGAGCTGCACCCATTCGATATCCAAGGCCCTTTTGTCTAATGAAGAAAACACTACTTTCATCGCTCATTTGTCCATGGCGCAGATATCCGCAAACGGACAATTCACAACTCAATATCCTGTGAAAAGCGAAAGGCAATTTTCCACAGGCAACACATCCACTTCTCAACCGAAGAGTGAAGCCGAACCACGCGATGATCGGGTTTTGGCGACTCGCATTGTCGCCGCTCTTAGACGCTTGGATGACGATGTGTTGGTTTATCGATCACTCGGGGACTTTGAAGCAGATGGCAGACTTGCAAGGGTGCACTTCGAAGTCTTCAAGGATGACCTGCAAGACGTAATTGCTGAAGTCGAGCCTATGCCGTCACAGTTACCGCAAAGCAAATTGAAGATTGAGATAAGCAATGCCCTGGCCTCGTATCAGGACGGTGAGTTCTGGTGGCAGAAGATCCATCAGCCGCGAGTTGTGAGTATCTCCGCAATGAGTTTCGTGGAGACCACTCGAACACCGTCTGATACCGTTCTCCTGTCGACCATTCCTCACACTGTCGTGATTCACTGGAAGCAGGCCGGCAACTACCTTAAACGAGCCGAAGAGCTAATGAACCAGAAAAAGTAAAACTAGTTCAACAAAGAAAGCCGAGCGCTACTTCCCCAATTGTCTTGTAGGTCCTTGTGTGCCGCTCACCTAAATCAGATTATATTGCCCCCCCATCGAACGAACAACAAGAGCATCGTGATGAGCAGTTATATTGTTTGCGTCACTGCTTAGGATCGGATGATTAGTCAGACGGAACAAGAATGGGTCATAGCCACGATCACGGAACATCAGAGTCTGCACAGTTGCTTCGAGGACGATCATGGAGCGCATTCACCACCGGCTGCGTGATCGCCAACGATGCAATTGTGAAAGAGCTATGTGTACATAGGCGGGCGGTTGCTGTCTGAGCGCCTTTTTTTTGCCACTATCGTCGTTACCTCCTACTTATGTGTCGAATAGAAACCCAATGCAAAGAACAGTGGGACCCTCTTTGTCAGGCTGTTCGTTCTTTGCGGCTGCCTGGCCTATCGCGCCTTCCCCAAGCTCGGATGGAATTAAATTGACAAATCCGATGGCCGGTTCTTATTCTATTCAATAGCTGCAAATCCTGCGGCTTCTTGTCCCTTCCCTTTCCGCCTCTCACAAAGGAAGTCCAATCCATGAGTACAAAAATCGCGCAAAGGCACTGTAAGAAGTGTGGACAATCTACGCTCGCACAGAAACCAATACCCAACCACATCTTGCACTTTCTCATTACCATTTTCACGTGCGGTCTGTGGGTTATTGTATGGGGGATTCTCATCGCAGGCTGCGCTGGTGATCACTATATCTGCTCACGATGCGGAGGGACCTGCTAATGACGAAAGAAAGTAGCGTGAAATGCCCTCAATGCAGTCTTGTGAACTTCGCAACTGCTGAGTCATGTCAACGTTGCGGAAATAGCCTAGAGAAACCCAACGCCTTAGAGGAAGCGAGAATGCTGGGCGAGAAGCAACTCGAAGCGCCAGGGACAAGCGCCAAGCGAAGAGTTTTAATGCTAGGCATTGGCGTTGCGGTTCTCCTTGGGCTCGCGTTTGTATTAGGTGCCATCCACCTATCAAGAGGGAGACTACAGGCGAAAGCTTCTTCGCCGAGCTTGGAGGAGATCGCGCCCGCTACTCTACGATCTGAGTTTGTTAAGCAAATAAAACCTCAAACAGACAAGTTGGCTACTGACCTCTTTGTGTTGTGTAGAGAGGCAGAGAAGCAGCGGCTTGATGGAGAGGCGGAACGACTGAGCAGAGTAATGCGCGAGAATGACAATGACCCAACTAAATCGGAAGGCGACAAATTCCGAACGCTGATTAGCCTCAAGCCGGAAGTGAGCGCCGTGCAGGAAGAAATGAACGCACTCAAAGACGCCTCGCAGACTAAAATCAATCCGCAGCTCGCCGGGCCTAATTCGGATGTTCTCTTTTACAACGTGACTGGCGGTCTTGCTCGGAATGTGTCCCAACGGTTTGTCCATTGGTGGGAGGCCGGCTCTGCGGACCAACAAAAGATGGTGGGTGACCTACGCAGACTTGGTTTCAAGGCAGTGATCATCGGTAACTCCATCGCCGATGGTCAGTACTTGAGGTTGGCAAATAAGGAGTGAAATTAATCGCCTGGAGGCAAGTGTTGGGATTGAGTGTTTATCGCAATAGCGGCGCGCTAATTGTGTCAACACAACTCTTTCAGGCATGTTAGTCAGAGCGAGTCAAAGTCCTTTGTGTTGCCGCCAACGACTCGTCACCTTTTGACGCGTCGACGAGTACGCCATCAAACTGAAAGGCGAAAATATGAACATACGCGGATGGACCAAAGCACTGCTGTTAGTCGGCGCTCTGCTGGTCCTGTGGCGAGTGTTCGCGCCTATCATACAGGATGCGCTACTCGATGCGGCTGAGGCGACAGGGCCCGTGCTTGTCTCGCAGTCGGCCAAAAAGGGCAAGGTCAAACCGTGAGGCGCTAGCACGATCCGTATCCCGAGGTCGGCGAACACTTCCAAGGACGCGGGCAAGGAATTATGTGGGGAGCGAGCCGATTTGTCCTGTTCCTAAACTTGAGACTCTTGGATTCTGAGGTTCCCGTCCAGGAAGAGACTGACTTAGGCGCGGCTATTATCCGGTCGGGGAAGCCTTACTCTTCTCGGATCGTTTCACTACAGCAAGTATTGTGTTTCATCCACATCCTCGCAGCTATCAGGCTTCACAAGATGATCCTGAGCGCCAGCTAAAAAGGTTTCGTCCTTGTGAGATTGGTCCCCATCACCGGAATAGAAGATTATCGGAGTATCTGGTTCAAACTGTCGGATACGCCTGCATAGTTCCAACCCGGAAATCTCTGGCAGACGGTTGTCGATAAAGGTAACCGTCAAATTGTTGCTGTCTGACTATTTGAACTGCACCCTTGACTGAAACAAAAAGTTAAGCACAAATGCCCTGCGGGGCGGGAGGCTTAACGATGACCAGGAAGGGAGCAGTAGCGGCGCGGACCGTACCGGTCAAGCGGCGCACATTCGGCCGTGAATTCAAACTCAAAGTCATACGCGAGGTCGAAGCCGGCAAGAGCCAGGCGCAAGTCGCGCGCGAGTATCAACTCAGCGAAAACACCATCTCGAAGTGGCGGCGGCAGCATCGACAATATCAGGATCGAGCGTTTGCCGGTCGCGGCCACGCTTACACTGACGAAGCGCGCATTAACGAACTCGAGCGCATGGTGGGTCGGCTCACCATGGAGAATGACTTTTTAAAAAAGCTTTTAGCCAGACTGGAAGCCGAGAGCTAAAGGAACGCAAACGCCGCCGATTGTTTATGGACCTGCTGCGCCAACAACTCGAAGAGAGACCGGCCGCCGAGCGGAGCCCTACACAGCTCGGCGAGGCGGTCGGGCTCTCGCGCTCGACGATCTGGCGCCAGCTGCGTGGGCCAGCGATCGCCGACGATGACCTTGAACTGCGCTCGCAGATTCAAACGATCGCCCTGGAGATGCGTTCTTACGGCTATCGGCCGATCACCGCCGAGCTGCATCGCCGCGGCGTGAAGGTCAATCACAAGCGCGTTTTACGGTTGCTCCGTGAAGACAACTTGCTCTGTCTGCGGCAGCGCGCCTTTGTGCGCACGACCGACTCTCGTCACGGCTTGACGGTCTATCCAAACCTGGCGCGTGACTTGGTGCTTTCAAACATCAATCAACTCTGGGTGGCCGACATCACTTACATTCGTTTGCTGCGTGAGTTCATTTATCTGGCTGTCTTGCTCGATGCCTACAGTCGCCGTGGCCTTGGTTGGGCCATCTCGCGACACATCGATACCGAACTCACGTTGGCAGCTTTGCAGATGGCCTTGCGCGCGCGCACCATTCAACCGGGCCTAGTCCATCACTCAGATCAAGGCGTGCAGTATGCCGCCACTGATTACGTTGCGGTGCTGAGCGAACACAAGATTCAGATCAGCATGAGCCGCACCGGCAATCCGTATGACAACGCCAAAGCCGAGCGCTTCATGCGCACGCTTAAGTACGAAGAGATCTACATGAACGACTATGAAACGCTTGCCGAGGTGCGGGCCTCGGTCGAGCATTTCATCGATGCGGTTTACAATCGCAAGCGACTTCACTCAGCCATCGGCTACCGGCCGCCGGTTGAGTTTGAAGCCTCGCTTGTGCAACTTCAACTTTCTTAACTTGATGTTTCATTTCAGGGGTTTACTACAATTCTTAGCGCCTCTTTCCCGTTATCCGCTGACACTATCTCAAATCCGTGGTGCGTGAGGTACAGCGAAAGTAACTCCCTCGAGTCCGGATCGTCTTCTGTGATGAGTACACGTAATTTGTGGGGGAACACTTGCCATCCTCTCAGTAAAGGGAGCTTGCGTTGGCTGCGTCCGCTATTGAGGAAGTCAGGACGCCATGCGCATCTGCCATCGAGTCTACGCTGCCACGTTGACTGAACGCAAGACATGCCTATCCCAAAAGTTGAATTGCGCACGTGCCTGGTTCAATCTGACAAGTATGAAGACCACAGTAGGTGGTGCGCACCTGAAAATTAGGGACACGACAACCCCAACTTTTGGGGCTGTGGCGTCTACGTTGTAAACGCCGCGTTAACTTTGTCAACGCACGTGCCTATCGCCCAGTATTCACTTGGACCAAGAAACTAGGAAGACCATGTCCTTTCAAGTGACCCAATGGTTTAAGCGTCGGCAACTCTCAGAACAAACCTGCGAATCGGACGGTCATCCGATAATCGGGCATTACGTAATCGGGCGGCACGCCTGCCATCAAAAAGCGATGTCCTGCGCGCCTGCGGCCGTTGGCCTTTTCCCTTCTTACGTAATGACGATTGATCGGACGCCCGCGTTTACAGATTCTCCCCCTTGCGCCCGCTTCGCTCGCCGGCTCGCGCACTCACACGGCTCACTTCGCTCGCGCCCCCGCTGGGGGCTGGCAGTGTGGTTGACTGGCAACACTCATGAACCGGTTCCCAGTTCCGAACCTCCAATTTCCATATCATATTCACTGGCACACGAGTTGATGTACTCGCAAGCGCGCGATTCATCGCAGTAACTGATCGCGCAGGTGAGGCATCGTTGCCCGGCCTATCGAGCCACGTATTCTTCTCGCCGGTAGTTTCGCAGCGAACGTCAACTTAAATTCGATTCACGAAAGGCATATTTCTATGTCGGGACAACTCATTCGCAAAAGAAAGAATTCTTGGTTACTCCGAATTCAAATCGATCGGGACCCATTAACTAAGAAACCAATCTTCCAGATAGTCAAATTCGAAGGCCACCGCGGAGCGGCCCGCGCCGAACTCGATAGGTTGATACGAGCGCTCCCAACGCATTCCAATGTTGAGCCATCACATCTAACCGTCAACGCACACTTGGACCTTTGGTTTGAGGTCATTGCTCAGAACCATTACCGCTTCAACACTCTACAGAACTATATCCTGATTGTTGCACTGGACGTTCGCGCGCGCATCGGAAATATGAAGATCGCCGATGTCCGACCGCGTGATATTCGCAACATCCTTAAAGCAATGGCAGGGCGGGCTGTTTCCTCCAATACTCGGCGACGATTGTATTACGTGATTTCAAGGGCTTTCGAATTCGCCGTCAGGTGGGGAACCTTACTTCTCAATCCTGTTTCAGGTGTTGAACCGCCACGTCGCGAGGCGCGAGAGATGCGCGCACTTTCGGAAGAAGAAGTGAGAGACTTCCTTGCAGTGACCGATAAAGGTCCTCACGCGGAATACTTCCGCACCGCGATTGCCACTGGTATGAGACCGGCGGAATTAGCAGGGCTGCGTTGGCACGATATTGATTTTGAAAACAGGAGCATCTCGGTTCAGCGAGCGTTGGTTTGGAAAGCAGCGCCTGCTAAGGGCTGGCTATTAGTTCCTCCGAAAACGGATCGCGGCAGGCGTCAGATCACCATACCGGAATCGTTAGCGCATTGTCTGGCAGAACTCAAGAACCGGCAGGAGCAGACCGCTCTCAAAGCCGGTCCGCACTATGAGAATGGTAACTTTGCGTTCACTAATGAGTCGGGGCGACCATTTTCGAGAAGCTTCATCACGCGAATATTTAAAGTAGCACTCCGGAAAGCTGGTCTCCCCAAGACTATTCGGCTTTATGACTTGCGACACACAAGCGCGACGCTTCTGTTGAAAGCGGGAGAGCACATCAAGGTTGTTAGCGAGCGGCTGGGACACTCTGGTATATGGATCACACTCGATACTTATATTCACGTATTGCCCGGCATGGATAGCGATGCCTCGGGCCACATCGAAATTTTGCTAAGCATCAAACCGCCGGCAAAAGAAAACTAGAGCCGGCTCTTTAGAGTCTTCCACACATCCGTACTGCCACTTTCAAACAAAAAGGATGCTCCTATGGCTGGACAGCTAATTCCAAAAAGTGATGGTCGCTGGTTATTGAGGATTTACGAAGGGCGCGACGCGCTTACAAAGAAGCGAATTTACAAGGCGACTGCGTTCGAGGGCAATCAAGAAGAGGCCCAATTAGAACTGGATCGATTGGTGGCAGTGCGGAAACAAGAAACTGCCACAAAGCACAGCAGTACTACAGTCAGCGAACATTTCGATCAGTGGTTTGTTATAGTAGCAGAAAATCGCTACACGCCCAGAACGCAGGAGAACTATCGACTACTATTCGAATTGTACGTTCGGCCCATAATTGGTCACATCAAACTTTCAGACCTTCAACCACAACAGGCTCAATTAATTTTTAGTCAGATGGCCGCACGCGAATTGTCAACGAACACTCGACGAAAAGTCTATTCGGTGGTTTCAACGGCTATTGATTGTGCGGTTGCGTGGGGAACCATTGAGACCAACCCTATGGCGCGTGTGCAGATACCTAGACGTGAGGTTACCGAAATGCGCGCGATGGCTAGAGAAGAAGCTGGTAAGTTCCTTTCAGTTACTGACGAAGGACGCTACCCGGAATTCTTTCGCACGGCGCTGATTACAGGGATGAGACCAGGTGAGTTGTTTGGTTTACGCTGGGATGACATCGACTTCCAAGGTTGCACAATCTCCATCCAGAGATCAATTGTCTGGAACGGGAAGAAAGCTGAACGATGGTCTTTGTCGCCTCCGAAGACTTCTCGCGGAAGACGCCAGATTAGCATTCCTAAAGCGCTAGTGATCGGTTTGTCAGAACTCCGAAAGCGGCAAGATTTTGAAAAGCGAACTTACCCAAATTATGAAGGTCATGGTTTTGTTTTCGCGACTAACTCGGGCAGACCCTGGCATCATAAGAGGTTTGCGAGGAACGTATTTAAGAAAGCGCTGTCCCGTGCCGGCCTGCCACGGATTATAAGACTCTACGATCTGCTACATACAAACGCTACTCTTCTTTTGAAAGATGGAGAACATATTAAGGTCGTAAGTGAGCGCCTCGGCCATGCGAACGTCAATATTACATTGGAAATCTATGCTCACGTCCTGCCGGGCATGCAACGCGACGCCGCAGAGCGCATGGAGAATCTCTTAGGCGGCGATCCGAAGCACACACCTGGCACACCGTAACCGGATTAGCTTTGAATTAGCGGGCTCTACGCGTTTCGCATCCCTCTCCGTGTATGAAGTGCTCCTGATATTCCGCATTACTTCTTGTAACAAGTACAAAATCCAGATCAATTCTCGCAAAGAAATCACTCTTCAACTCAAACCGAGGCAACAAGCGAGGGGTGAGTTTTGTACTCCCTTATGCAGCCTGACAAACTTGAGGGCATAAACTGTTCGCGCTAGCGGACGGATCGAGCATGGTATGCGACAGCCTGGGTGTAATCAGGCCCTACCAGAATCAAGAGAGCCGCCTTACGAGAGCTATCCGCGTCGACCGTTCAGAGAGTTGAGTGTGGTTGATTGGCAACACTGGCTTGCGAAGGGCGGCTACATCGGTGGCATCATTTAGTTATCTCACAAACCCGCTCTTGGTAATCCAAACTTGCTCTCTGACCACGCACTTTCCAGAAATCGGCTCATTCTCGGAACAAAAGTAGGCAAGTTTACTTTCCAAAGGAAAGTAAACTTGCCGGAAATTGACCGTCAAGTCATCCGAGACACCAAGTTATCATAGGCTAGAAAGACTTCGGCACGAATGGCACGTCTCTTGTTAAGCAAAGGTTAGGGCTCGGAACTGGCGCCGTGGTCTCCTAATCAAGAATTACCACGATGACTGAAAGACTGGCCACCATAGAGCTAACCGGTGACTTCCGAGCCTTTATGGCAAGCTTTGAGCGATAGTCAAAAGGCGATTAGTTCGCATCCATTATGAAAATGACGGGCTTCCAGGCTAAATCGTTGCCGAGGTTTCTGACGGTCGAAGAGGTAGCAGAAATGCTGCGAGTCAAACCGAGGACGATTTACGACTGGGTGAGCCAGCGACGAGTTCCATTCCGCAAGGCTGGGGATCGCACAGAAACAAATCTCAGGGGCGATGATGTGGGAGGTTGCTCAACTGTGATAATCGTGAAGGATAAGTCTTGAGCGCAAACCTGAACTCAGCTCATGGTGATGAAACAGTGCTGAGCGCGCTGAGCGATGTTTCTCTTGAAATTATGCGCGAACGGGATAAGATTGAGCGACAGATCAAGGAACTGCTTGAGCAGAACCAGGATCGAAGAGCTTTGCAATTAATGAGAAAGCATCTTGGGGTCGAACCGAGATTGAAGGTTTTGAAATGACCAAGCGCGCTATCGAATTAGTCCGCGTAAGTACATCGGGCCAAGCGTCCGACGATCACGCATCAATTGAGTCCCAGCGGACTTTGAACCGTCGAACCGCCCAACAGTACGGGTTAGCAATCGTTCGCTCTATTGAAATGACCGGCGTCTCAGGCACAGCGGTTCTGTTAGCTCCCGAGATGCAGGAGATGATCCGGCTGATGTCCGATCCCGAGATCCACGGTATTGTCGCGCGCGAGTTTTCAAGATTGATGAGGCCGGAAAACTACGCTGACTGCGCGTTGCTTCAGGTCTTTGTTGACACGCAAACGATTCTTTATCTCCCGGAAGGCCCAATAGACTTTGCTAGTACAGACGGGCGGCTAATGGGGACGCTAAAGGCTGCGATGGGCGGTGTCGAGCGAATGGAGATGCTTCGCAAGGCGTGGAACGCACGAGAAGAAAAGCGACGCCGAGGTGAGTTGGCCCAAGCGAGAATCTGTTTACCGTTTGGAGTCGATAACGATGGTAAGGATCGCTGGTGGTTCACACCGGACGCTGAACGAGTCCGAGAGGCTTTTAGGTTAGTTCTAGCGGGCGACACAAGCTATTTCTCGATAGGTAAACAAGTGGACATCGAAGCACATTCTCTCGCCTACATGCTTAAGAACCCAATCTATACCGGATGGAGGGTAATCGATAAGAAAAGGGACATGACCGCCGCCGGAAAGTATCCGACTAAAAACGGAAGGCAGGGAGATCGAAGAAAGATTCTCAGGGCGCCGGATGAAGTGATCCGGGTTCAGGTTATCGATGAACCCTTAATTTCAAAAGAAGATTTCGATCTTGTTCAGAGGATTCTGGGGATGAAACAGTCGTTTCACTGGCGCACGTCCGCGAACTATGAACAGAGATTCACTTACAACGGCTACCTCGATTGCATCTGTCGAAGCCGGGTTTATACGAAGTACCGCAGAGATGATTACTACGTCTGCAAAAACAGATGCGGAGCGAAGTACATGAGGCGTGACAGGCTTGATCCCTATCTTGATCGGATCTTCGCAAAGCACTTGAGCAGCGAAACATTTCTAAGGCGCATAGCGCGAGCAAAGAAAAAGCCTCAGTCAAACATCGAGCAGATCAGGAAACAGATCGATGCGTTGGCTGGTAAGAGGGAGAGAGTTTTGGATACGTACTTCGAGGGTGTTATCACCGGGACCGAGCGCGATAAGAAGATCTCGGAGATCGAAAGGGAGAAACAAGTCTTCGCGGATCTACTTGCCCGCGAAGAACCCGCACGGCAAATTGACGTTGAAACATTGGCCCAACAGTTCAAGGTATTTCGGCAATTCGATCTATTGAGTCGCGACCAGAAACGTAGATTATTGAATACGATAACGCCGCGAATCGTGGTCGCAAACTATCAGGTGGAAGGAATGTTTTGCGCTACTGGCGGAAGCCCTATGGACAGGGATTCATTGCCGCCGCCAACATGAACGAAGCGGGAAAGGTCAGAGACATCGCGGCGCGGCTGATAGTTACTTTCTGATCTTCGAGAGGCTGCCGCAAAACCTCCAGCACGCTG